>Ga0265798_10001172_pt1 | contig 41488 bp, 33 predicted proteins | sample P3T30metagenome_FD_192430 | JGI IMG/M metagenome (GOLD analysis project Ga0265798, IMG submission 192430) | Plant litter microbial communities from East Loma Ridge, Irvine, California - P3 T30 | ecosystem: Environmental > Terrestrial > Plant litter > Unclassified | place: USA: California... | reverse complement strand
TAAAAATAATCGAATACCGAAAGTATCACGCTCAGGAAGCTAATCTTGAAAATTATGTGCTTCCTGCCGATTTTCCGAAAACCGATTTTTCCAGCATGAAAATGGACAGCAATGAAGACGCCGCGTTTTCAGGCGACTATTTTTTCCTTACGAGCCATTATCTTTATTCGCTGCCGAATCTGGAAGAAGACGAGAAAACGGCTCACAAACTGCCGTTCGCCAAAATCCGGAAAACCTTTAAAAGTCCCGTTATCAGGGATGCGATATATGTGACTTACATGTTTCAGCTTGCCGTTGACAATCCCGCCAGTGAAGCAATCTACCGGGAACTGATGGCGTCGGCGACCGATGAAATATTTCGTAAGGATGTTTCTGAAAAATACGAAAAGCTAGCCGGTTTGCTTCCGGGAAAGGCGGCTCCGGAATTTAATTTCGACAATTTTGCCGGCGGTAAAACGGCGCTGCAAAGCCTTAAGGGAAAATATGTTTATATCGATTTTTGGGCAACCTGGTGCAAACCGTGCAAGGAAGAAATTCCAGCGCTGAAAAGCATCGAAGCCAAATATAGCGGGCGAAAAGTTGAATTCGTAAGCATTTCCCTCGACGTTGACAAAGATCGCGAAAAGTGGCAAAATCTGGTCAGGAAGGAAAATCTGCAGGGCCTACAGCTTATCGATGGAAGCGGTTTCGATTCACCTGTCGCCGCCAGTTATCTCATTACTTCCATCCCAAGGTTCGTACTCATCGATCCGGATGGGAAAATAGTCAACGCAGCCGCTCCACGCCCATCCGACCCTGAACTGGCAAAATTGCTGGACAGTCTTCTGCTTTAATTTCAGAATTTGATAATTTTTCACAGGCCTGTGATTTCCTTTACGGATTTCACAGGCTTTTTTGATAAAACATTTTATATTATCCGCAAAAATATCCAAAAGACTTGCGTTATTGCCAGAAAGCGCTACTTTTGGAAAATGACGGCAAAATCCAAATATACTTCCTCGTTCACGTCCCTCACGGGCGCGAAAGCCGTTGGCAACCCTACCCTTCGGGGTTGATCTCCCACATATCACCGCAGCCTTGCGCACCTTTGAAGGTGCCGGAATTCCATTATCAAAAAACAGGATTATGAACGTATTGAAATTCGGCGGTAGCTCTGTCGCCAATGCCCAGAATATCAGATTGGTTTGCGAAATCGTGTCGGACAAGAGCAAATCGGACAAACTTATCGTGGTGGTTTCGGCCTTCAGCGGCGTGACCGACATGTTGGCGACGGCAGCGGGAATGGCCGCGGACAGGCAGGAATCGTACAAGGAAATTTTGTCGGAAATCGAGAAGAAGCACCTCGACGCCGTAAAGGACCTGCTTCCGATTCATGGGCAAAGCGCACTATTGAGCCATGTCAAGCGCATCCTCAACCATCTTGAAACTTTGCTTGACGGATGCTTTTTACTGGGTGAACTTTCACCGCGGACCTCCGATACGATCATCGGTTTCGGAGAATTGCTGTCCTCGTGCATCGTCGCGGAAACTATGAAACAATACGTGGCTACGACGGCTTATAAAGACAGTCGCGATTTGATCCGGACAGACGGCAGGTTCGGCAGGGCTAATGTCGATTTCGATGCAACGAACGAATTGGCCGCTCGCTATTTCGATGGGTCGGATGCAGCCATCACCGTCCTGCCGGGATTTATCGGCTCGACCGAAACCGGCGATACGACGACGCTTGGACGAGGAGGTTCCGATTTTACCGCCTCTATTTTCGCGGCGGCGGTCCGGGCAGAGCAAATGGAAATCTGGACCGACGTCAGCGGCATGTTTACGGCCAATCCCAGAATTGTCAGACAGGCCCAACCGATCGCGTCCATTTCCTACCAGGAAGCCATGGAACTGTCGCATTTCGGGGCCAAGGTACTGTATCCGCCAACCATACAGCCTGCGCTGGACCGGAATATCCGGATATTCATCAAGAACACTTTCGAGGCGGAAGCGGCCGGAACATTGATATCGGATAACCCGGGATCAGGCCCGAATCCGATAAAAGGCATCAGCCACATCGAAAATATAGCGCTCGTGACGCTCGAAGGTTCGGGAATGATCGGGGTTGCCGGATCGTCGAAGCGCTTATTCGAAGTTCTGTCGGATAACAGGATCAACGTCGTTTTTATAACTCAGGCGTCGTCGGAACATTCGATTTGCATCGGCATCGCCGATATGGATACCGGAAAAGCACGTAGCGCCATAGACAAGGCGTTTGAGGCAGAGATCTTCCAGCACAAAATCGATCCGTGTACGGTGGAAAATGATTTGTGTATCGTCGCCCTCGTCGGTGAAAACATGAAGAATCATCAGGGCCTGAGCGGCAAAATGTTCAGCACTTTGGGAAAGAACAACGTCAATATTCGGGCGATTGCGCAGGGTGCGTCAGAACGTAACATTTCGGTGGTCATCAACCGAAACGACGTCCATAAAGCATTAAATTCACTTCACGAACGATTTTTCGAAGACGATGTCAAGCAGCTCAACCTGTTCGTTATGGGCGTGGGAAATGTAGGGGAAAAATTCCTGGATCAGATACGCCAGCAGCAACCTTTTTTGCGGGAGAACCTGAAGCTGAACGTGCGCGTAGTCGCACTATCCAATTCCAGGAAAATGCTCTTTCGGGAAGATGGAATTGGATTGCAAGATTGGAAGGCGGCACTGGACAATGGCAATAATGCCGATATTGGAACGTTCATGAGCAATGTCAGAAACCTGAATCTGCGCAACAGTATTTTCGTGGATAACACGGCAAGTCCGGCGGTTTCCGAAACGTATCGGGGTTTTCTCGAGGACAGCATTGCCGTCGTTACCTGTAATAAGATTGCGTGCTCGTCCGAGTATCAAAAGTATCGCCAACTCAAAATGCTGAGCAGGAAATACAATGCGCCGTTTTTGTTCGAGACGAATGTCGGGGCCGGCCTTCCGATAATCGATACGCTGAAGAACATGGTTGCCTCAGGTGATAGGATACAGAAGATACAGGCGGTGCTTTCGGGAAGCCTCAATTTTATTTTCAATAATTTTGACGACCACAATAGTTTTTATGGCGTAGTCAAAGAAGCCGGTGTTCAGGGTTTTACCGAGCCCGACCCGAAAATTTATTTAAGCGGAATAGACGTGGCGCGCAAAATCCTGATCCTGATCCGCGAAAGCGGGTATGAAATGGAAATGCCTGATATTGCAAATGAATCTTTTCTACCCGACGAATGCCTTGAAACGGAATCTGTCGACGATTTTTTTCGTTCATTGAAAACCTACTCCAAACATTTTGACGATCTTTATGCGAAGGCGGTTTCCGGTGGCTGCCGTTTAAAATACGTGGCGAAGTTCGAAGACGGAAAAGCCTCGACCGGGTTGGAGTTCATCGCGAAGGACCATCCTTTTTACGATCTCGAAGGAAAGGACAACATCGTACTTTTTTACACCGACCGCTACGCCGACCAACCGCTATTAATCAAAGGAGCGGGCGCAGGTGCAGCGGTTACGGCAAGCGGAATTTTTGCGGATGTGATCCGGGCGGGAACAATTGGTAATTAGCGAATTGGATAATTAGATAATTAGCGAATTAGCGAATTTAATGATTAGCGAATTGAATGATTAGCGAATTGGATACTAGCGAATTTTAAGGGAAGTAAATGTGAACTACGCCTCATACTTGTTGATTAATTATCATTTTCTAATTATCTAATTTTCTAATTTTCTCATTTCCAAATTATCTCATTTCCAAATTATCTCATTTCCAAATTATCTCATTTCCAAATTATCTCATTTCCTAATTATCTCATTTCCAAATTATCTCATCTCTAAATTATCTCATTTCCTAATTATCTCATTTCCAAATTTTCTCATTTCCAGATTATCTCATTTCCAAATTATCTAATTACCAATGGACTTCATCAAAATATTCTCACCTGCGACGATCGCCAACCTATCCTGCGGGTTTGACGTGTTAGGGCTTTGTCTCGAGACGATCGGCGATGAAATGACGATTCGTAAGATCGACGAAAAAGTCATTCGCATTTCGCGGATAGATGGAGCCGACCTGCCGATGGAAGCTCATAAAAATGTCGCCGGTGTCGCGGCCCTGGCTATGCTCCACGAATGGGAAACCGACTTTGGTTTTGAAATTGGGATCACGAAAAAAATAAAGGCGGGAAGCGGCATCGGAAGTTCGGCGGCGAGTGCGGCCGGTGCGGTGTTCGGCATCAACGAACTACTCGGGCGCCCGTATGAAGCCAAAGATCTGGTCAAATTCGCCATGCAGGGCGAGAAACTCGCTTCCGGAAGCGCACATGCAGACAACGTAGCTCCTGCCCTTCTGGGAGGATTTACGTTGATCCGCAGCTACGATCCGATAGATGTGATCAGAATCGACGCCCCGGAAGATCTTTTTGCGACGGTCATACATCCGCAAATCGAACTAAAAACCGCCGATTCCCGTTCCGTGCTAAAACAAAACATTACGTTACAGAACGCCGTCATTCAATGGGGAAACGTCGGCGGATTGGTGGCCGGATTGTACACGAAAGACTACGACCTAATCGGACGGTCGCTTTACGACAAAATCGTAGAACCTATCCGGGGAATCCTTATCCCGGGATTTGACCAGCTTAAAAGCGCCGCACAGGCCAACGGAGCACTGGGATCCGGAATTTCAGGCAGTGGCCCGTCGGTTTTCGCGTTGAGCAAAGGTGAAGAAACCGCGCACCAGGTCGCTGCCGCTATGAGCAAAATTTACGATGGGATGAAACTGGAGTATGAAATCCATGTTTCCGGGATAAACCCCGTCGGAATAAAAATCCTTGAAAAAAACTGATATGCTTTTTTACAGCCTGAACGAAAATTCTCCCCGCGTCGGTTTCCGGGATGCCGTAATCCAAGGACTGTCGCCCGATAAGGGATTATATTTTCCCGAAACGATCACGCCGTTGCCAAAATCGTTTTATGACGGCATCGAATACTTGAGCCAGACCGAAATTGCCTTTGAGGCGATTCGGCAATTCGTCGGAAGCGATATTCCGGATTTAGAGCTGAAACGAATCATTCAGGAAACGATCTCCTTCGACTTTCCAATCGTGCAGATAGAACAGGACGTTTATTCGATGGAACTTTTCCATGGCCCGACGATGGCATTCAAGGACGTAGGCGCAAGGTTCATGGCACGGTGCCTGAGTTATTTTAACCGGGGAAATCCCGATGCCCGAAATATGGTGCTCGTAGCGACTTCCGGCGATACGGGCGGCGCGGTTGCCAGCGGATTCCTTGGGGTTCCGGGAGTCGAGGTGGTAATTTTGTATCCGGGCGGAAAAGTCAGCGACATTCAGGAAAGACAGCTCACGACGCTTGGCCGGAATATCAGGGCCCTTCGCGTGGACGGCGTTTTCGACGATTGCCAGGACATGGTCAAACGTGCTTTTCTAGATGAGAATTTAAGCGCACTGAACCTGACATCGGCGAACTCGATCAATATTGCACGCTGGCTTCCGCAGATGTTCTACTTTTTCTTTGCTTACAAGCAGCTCAAAAAGTCAGGGAAACCGATCGTTGTGTCGTGCCCGAGCGGCAATTTCGGCAATATTTGCGCCGGGATCCTGGCTAAAAAGGTCGGGTTGCCGATAGATCGCTTCGTGGCTTCGACGAATGCAAATGACGCGGTCCCGCGGTTCCTGGAAAATTGGAAATACGAGCCCAGGGAATCGGTACAGACGTTATCGAATGCGATGGACGTCGGAAACCCGAGCAATTTTTCACGTATCCGAAAATTGTATCGCGACGACAAAGCCGAGTTTGAGAAGGAATTTTCTTCCTATTCCTTTTCCGATGAAGAAGTTGCCGATGCTATGCGGCACATCTCCAAAGAAGTGAAGTATGTGCTTGAGCCACACGGCGCCGTCGGATATCTGGGGCTCAAAAAAGAACTGAAACAGTCGCCGGATGCGGTTGGCGTGTTTTTGGAGACCGCACATCCGGTGAAATTCCTGGACGTCGTGGAAGGAATTCTGAACATCCGCCCTGAAATTCCGGTGCAAATTCAAGAAGTTATGGACAAGGAAAAGGTGTTCACGCCCATTACATCGTATGACGATCTCAAGTCTTTTTTATTGAAGCTATGAAGAAGAAAACGGCACTCAATATATTCGATGACAATGCCTTATTGTATGAGCAAAAATATATGGAAACGCCGATATACGATGCATCGTACCGGGAATTTTTAAATGGGATTACAAATGGTGGAAGTATCCTGGAACTAGGTTGCGGCCCCGGAAACATTACCCGTTTTATGCATCGGGAACGTCCTGACCTTAACCTTCTGGCCACGGATTTTTCCGAAGAGATGATCAGGCTGGCCCGGAAGAATGTTCCGGACGCGGAATTCCAGGTCATGGACGCTAAAGAAGTTTTGGCAATTAGTTCGGGATTCGACGGCATCGTCTGCGGGTTCATAGCGCCATATCTGACTAAAAAGGAGCTGATAAAACTCCTATCGGATTGTAAGGAGCGACTCAAAGATAACGGCCGCCTTTATCTATCGGCAATTGAGGGCGAATACGAAAAATCGGATTGGATGGAATCCAGTGACGGCAAAAGCAGCACGTTCGTATATCTGTATTCCGAAGATGATTTGCGGCGGATGCTCGATAAGCACTTTACCGATCTCCAAATGTTCCGCATTCCTGGCGACCCGAGCCACCTTATTTTCCTCGCGACCCTTTAGCAATGGAAAGGAAGGCCTTTCCCAAATATTTAATGATGTCGGATGCGACGAACGATTCCGTACCGGTTTCGGGAAGCGCGATGTCGGCGGTCAGTCCGTGAAGATAAGCGCCGATTTGCGCGGCTTCCATCGGAACGTAACCCTGCGCCAGCAAACCCGTGAGGATACCGGTCAGCACATCTCCGGACCCGCCGGTGGCCAGGGCCGCATTGCCTGTGGTGTTTTCGAATACTTCGAGACCGTCCGTAATTTTGGTAGGAGCGCCTTTGAGTACGAGAATGATTTTGTGCGAACCTGCGAACGCCATTGCGGCATCAAGCGTTTTTTGCCCGGAATCGAATGTTCCTATAAGGCGTGACAATTCTTTAGGATGAGGCGTCAGGATGGTCCCTTCCTGCAACAGCGACAGCCACTCCTGATTCCTGGAAAGAATGTTCAGACCGTCAGCATCGATCACCAATGGCGACTTTACATTTTTGAGAAATTGATAAAATGCATTTTGGGTAGCCGGTTCCTGTCCTATTCCGGGACCAATGCCAATCGCATCGGGTTGGAAATCATAGCGGATATCGGAAAGGAATTTATGCTCCGCATCAGTTAAGGCCATAACTTCAGGAATGGCGGTCTGAAGGATGTCGTATCCGCATTCCGGTATGAATGCCGTGACGAGTCCGGCTCCCGAGTGAAGCGCCGCCCTGGCCGACAGCGTGATCGAGCCGATCTTGCCATAGCTTCCGCCGATCAGCAACGCATGGCCCTGGATCCCTTTGTGCGCGTCCGATCTGGCCGGTTTGTAGATCTTTTTGATCTGCGATTTCCTGATTTTATAGTAGTTTGCTGCTGATTTCTCGTTCATCATTTCTTTCGTTGAAAGTTGTTCATGGTTCAAGCTTCATAAAGCTAAAATTAGATAATTAGTAAATTAGATAATTGGTAAATTAGATAATTGGATAATAACAAAAGACAATTTTTGCTTTAATAGACAATGTTATCCGGAATGCAATTATTTAATTAACTAATTATCTAATTCACTAATTGACAAATTCGCCAATTGACAAATTCGCTAATTATCTAATTATCTAATTCCCGAATTCCCTAAATTAGCGCCTCAATTACTAACAACTACAAATAATGAAAAACACAGCGCTCACGCACATTCACGAGCAACTTGGTGCCAAAATCCTACCGTTTGCCGGTTATAAAATGCCGATTACTTATGAGGGCGTGAATGCCGAACACGAAACCGTGCGCAATGGCGTTGGTGTTTTTGACGTGTCGCACATGGGAGAATTTTTCCTCGAAGGCCCGAATGCGCTGGCCCTGATACAGAAAGTGACGTCGAACGACGCGTCCGTGCTGACCGACGGCCGTGCCCAATATTCCTGCTTGCCGAATAATGACGGCGGGATCGTCGATGATCTGATCGTCTACAAATTCAATGATGAAAAATACCTGATTGTCGTAAACGCGTCGAACATCGAAAAGGACTGGGAATGGATTTCAAGGCACAACGACCTGGATGTGAGGATGACGAACGCGTCAGAAGAGTATTCGCTGCTCGCCATTCAGGGACCTAAAGCGGCTGAGGCCATGCAGTCTCTGACTTCGACGAATTTATCGGAAATAAAATATTATCATTTTGAAGTGGGCGATTTTGCCGGATTCGACGACGTAATCATTTCGGCCACTGGCTATACCGGCTCCGGAGGCTTCGAAATTTATTGCAAAAACGAACAGGCGGAAACGATATGGAACAAGGTTTTCGAGGCCGGGAAAGATTGGGGCATAAAACCTATCGGACTGGCTGCACGAGACACGTTGCGACTTGAAATGGGCTTTTGCCTTTATGGAAACGACATCGATGATACGACTTCCCCGCTTGAGGCCGGACTGGGCTGGATTACAAAGTTTACGAAGGATTTTACGAATTCGGAAAACCTGAAAAAACAAAAAGAAAAAGGCGTCGAAAGAAAGCTCGTCGGATTCGAAATGATCGAGCGTGGTGTGCCTCGACAAGGGTATGAAATCGTGGACAGGGACGGGAATGTCATCGGAAACGTAACCTCAGGAACACAGGCGCCATCGCTGAACAGAGGCATCGGGCTCGGATATGTGCAAAGCGGATTTGCGGGCGTCGATTCTGATATTTTTATCCGTATCAGGAAAAATGACGTTGCCGCGAAAGTCGTGAAATTGCCGTTTTACAAGGCGTAAATTGAAAAACGTTGATTTTATAAATCTTCGGAAAAGTTTATTTTTGCGGAAGCGGATTAATTTGGATGTGGGTTTAAACAATCGGGATCAAAAATAAAGAAGACACAAATACGAATAACGAATATTGAAGTTTAGGGAATAATGGGAAGAGCGTTTGAATTCCGCAAGGGAAGAAAAATGAAGCGTTGGGCCGCGATGGCCAAGGCGTTTACTAGAATCGGGAAAGATATCGTAATGGCGGTAAAAGAAGGCGGTCCGAACCCGGAAGCCAACGCCCGTCTGCGCGCAGTAATCCAGAACGCGAAATCGGCCAATATGCCGAAGGACAACGTGGAGCGCGCCATCAAAAAAGCGACCGACAAAGATACGGCCAACTATAAGGAAGTGCTTTTCGAAGGATATGCGCCTCACGGGATCGCGATCCTCATCGAAACGGCCACAGACAACAACAACCGGACGGTAGCCAACATCCGCAGTTATTTCAACAAATGCAACGGTACTTTGGGAACCCAGGGTTCGGTCGAATTTATGTTCGATCACACTAGTAATTTCCGCATCCCGAAAGACGGGCTCGATCCTGAGGAACTGGAACTCGAACTCATCGATTTCGGAGCTGAGGAAGTCTTTGAAGATGAAGACGGGATCTTGATCTACGCCCCGTTCGGAAGTTACGGCTCGATACAGAAAGAACTGGAAAACCGCGGTATCGACATCTTGTCCTCTGGTTTTGAACGGATTCCGCAGGTGACGAAGGCCCTGACACCCGAACAAGTAGCCGACGTAGAAAAGTTATTGGAGAAAATCGAGGAAGACGATGACGTGATGAACGTGTATCATACGATGGAAGAGTCGGAGTAATTAATAATTAATAAGTAATAATTAATAATTATCTGCTGGAAATGGGCTTTGGAGTTTTTTCGAAGCCTATTTTTTTTGTATTGGAGAATAAAAACAAAAACGCCCTGATTTCTCAGAGCGTCATTATTAATTATTCATTATTAATTTTTCATTTAATAAACTCCACTTTCTGGGCTTCCTCCGCATTTACGCTGTCGAAAAAGCCTTGCTCGCTCATCCATTCGTCGCTGAAGACCTTGCTCATGTAGCGCGATCCGTGATCGGGGAAAATTCCGACGACCACGCTGTTTTCGTCGAACTCTCCTTCTTCAGCGTATTGTTTGATGGCCTGCATTGTCGCGCCGGACGTGTATCCGACGAAAAGGCCTTCCTTCTTCGCGATCTCGCGTGTGACGTGGGCGCTTTCCTCATCGGTTACTTTAATAAACTTGTCGATAAGATCGAAATCGGTAGCGGACGGAATCAGGTTTTTACCCAATCCTTCGATCCTGTACGGATAAATCTCTTCGTTATCGAATTCCCTTGTTTCGTGATACTTTTTAAGGACCGATCCGAATGCATCGACACCCAGGATCTTGATATCCGGATTTTTCTCCTTCAGGAATTTTGCGGCTCCGGAAATCGTGCCTCCCGTACCGCTGCACGCCACGAGATGCGTAATCTTGCCGTTCGTCTGTTCCCAGATTTCAGGACCGGTGCTTTTGTAATGAGCGTCAATATTGAGCTGGTTGAAATACTGGTTGATATAAACGGAACCTTTTATTTCTTCGTGAAGCCTTTTGGCGACGTTGTAATAAGAGCGATCGTCATCTGCAGAAACGTGGGCAGGACAAACATAAACCTTTGCACCCATCGTGCGCAACATGTCGATTTTGTCCCGTGACGATTTCGAGCTAACCGCCAAAATACAGCTGTAACCCTTGATGATGCTAACCATCGCAAGGCTGAAACCGGTATTGCCGGAAGTCGTCTCGATAATGGTGTCGCCGGGTGAAAGAATTCCTTTTTTCTCAGCTTCTTCAATAATGTATAGGGCAATCCTGTCTTTAGTGGAGTGTCCCGGGTTGAAAGCTTCTACTTTGGCGTAGAAATTTCCTTTCAGATTTTCGGTGACACGGTTCAGTTTGATGAGCGGCGTGTTTCCGATAAGTTCCAGGACATTATTGTAAGCTTTTATGTCTTCTTTCATAAAAAAATAATTAGTCAAGGGCGAGCATGCCTTGTGGGCATACCTTGAAACCTTGCAAATTTAACAAAAATCTATTCACTTTCCAATTTTTTCCAGTGTCAGCAAAAAACTGAATTCGCGGGCGAGTTCTTTTAGCGCGTCAAATCGGCCGGAAGCCCCGCCATGACCTGCTTCCATATTCGTATCGAGAAATAAAAGGTTGTCGTCGGTTTTAACACTCCTTAACTTTGCGACCCATTTTGCAGGCTCCCAATACTGGACCTGCGAATCGTGAAGGCCGGTCGAAACGTACATATTCGGATACGTTTTGGCTTCAACGTTATCATAAGGTGAATACGATTTCATATAATCGTAAAATTCCCTTTCGTTCGGGTTGCCCCATTCGTCGTATTCGCCCGTAGTAAGCGGAATATCCTCATCGAGCATTGTCGTGACAACATCGACAAACGGTACCTGGGCGATGATGCCGTTGTAGAGTTCCGGCGCCATGTTAGCCACGGCTCCCATCAGCAAACCGCCTGCGGAACCACCTTCGGCATACAAATGTTTCGCGGACGTATATCCTTCCGATATCAAAAATTTCGAAGCGTCAATAAAATCGGAAAATGTATTTTTCTTGCTCATCAATTTCCCGTTTTCGTACCACTGACGACCCAGATCCTCGCCTCCGCGGATGTGGGCGATGGCGTATATGAACCCGCGATCGAGCAATGTCAGCCGTGTGGAAGAAAAATAAGGATCCATCGATGCGCCGTATGAACCGTACGCATATTGCAGCAACGGATTCGTGCCGTCTTTTTTCAGCTCTTTTCTGTAGACCAGAGAAATCGGAATTTTCGTACCGTCCTGAGCCGTAGCCCACCGACGTTCCTCTATGTAATTCGATTTGTCGAAGTTTCCGCCAAGGACCTGTTGCTCTTTAAGCACCACTTTTTCCTTTGTTCGCATGTTGAAATCCACTACCGATGAAGGTGTCGCCATCGACTGATAACCGTATCGCAAAACTTCCGTATCGAAATCGACGTTCGATGTCGTGTAGGCCGTGTACGTTTCAATGTCAAAAGGAAGATAGTATTCGCCTTCCCCGCTCCAGGGACGGATCCGGATCTTGTTCAATCCGTTCGAACGCTCTTCGACCACCAGATAATCCCGGAAAATGTCGATGCCTTCAAGAAGTACATCCTCGCGATGCCCGATCAGGTCTGTCCAATTTTCTTTGGACGTCGCAACTTCAGGCGTTTTCATGAGCTTGAAATTCGTCGCTCCATCAAGATTCGTCATGACGTAAAAACTGTCGCCGTAATGCGAAATCGTGTATTCCAACCCTCTTTCGCGTTTTTGAAATATGCGGAATTCCCCGTCCGGATTATCCGCTTCCAGAATTCTGGATTCGGTCGTCAGCGTGCTTGAAGAATGGATGACGATGTATTTCCTGGATTTTTCTTTGTGGACGGAAACATGGAAAGTATCGTCCGATTCATCGAAAACGACGACATCGTCAGCTTCCGGAGTTCCCAGCTTGTGACGGAAAATCTTATCGGATCGCAACGTCTTTTTGTCCTGGCGCGTAAAGAACAAGGTCTTATTGTCATTTGCCCAGACGCAATTAGGCGCGGCATTCGTTATGGTATCGTCAAGGATCTCACCCGTTGCAAGGTTCTTGATCCGGATCTTATAAATTCTCCGGCCCTTGAGATCGACCCCGAAAGACGCGAAATCATTATTTGGGCTTATGCTCACGCCTCCCAGTTGGAAAAAGGCATGCCCCTGGGCCATTTCATTGCAATCGAACAGGATTTCCTCAGCAGCTTCCAAAGTGGATTTTTTGCGGGCATATATCGGATAGTCCTTTCCTGTCTCGTATCGCGTGATATACCAGTATCCGTTGTAGAAATAGGGAACGGATTCGTCGTCTTCCTTGATGCGCGCCTTCATTTCCGCGAACAATGCTTCTCGAAGCGGCTCCTCGTCTTTAGTCATCTCACGATAATAAGCGTTTTCCTGGTTCAGGTAGTCGATGACTTCAGGGTTTTCCCGGTCGTTCAACCAGTAATAATCGTCGATGCGAACGTCCCCGTGCTTTTCCAACCGGTGCGGACGGACAGCTGCGACAGGGGCTTTCAGTTCTTCAGGCATTTTGTCTTTGTTTTGTGGTGCAAAAATAGCGCAATAACCCTGATCCGACAGGCATTTTGGCATTTGTTAACGATTGCGTTTATCACGAATTTAGTAAATTCGCTATCATTTAAAAAAATTAAAATATGTTCGGAGATTTAATGGGAATGATGGGCAAGCTCCAGGAAACCCAAAAGAAAATGGAAGAGACGAAGCAACGTCTTGACACTGTTCTGATTGACGAGAAATCAAGTGACGGATTGCTGTCGGTCACGCTTACGGCCAACCGCAAAATTAAATCGATCGCCATAGACGATTCGCTGCTCGAAGACAAAGAGCAACTCGAAGATTATCTTATCCTTGCTCTGAACAAAGCCATTACCAAAGCCGACAGCGTGAACGAAGCCGAAATGGCCGCGGTCGCAAAAGACGGCATGCCTAACATCCCGGGGCTCGACATGCTTAACAATCTGAAGTTTTAATTGGCGTTCCGGCGCATTTGAATCCGGCTTTGATTGCAGTTTGCGGGCGCCGTCGGGCTGTCCGCTGTATCTTTTGCTTTGTAAATTCAGGTAAAATCCACTTTCCTATGGCAAAAGGATGCCGCTTCCATCCCTAACGCGGAAGAACCTTCTCACTTTTATATGTTGTCAGGGATGCTTTCGCGTCCCTTTTTTAATTTTGAGCTGCGTGCACTATTGTGCCCACCCGAGGCAAATATAAGCATCACCACAATCTCCTACTTACAGTTTTCCTGTACATTTTGTTAATTCCGCAGCACGTATCAATCCAATTCACCTCCTCAAATTCCATAACCGCCGCAAAATGTTTTTAACCGCGGATTCGCTGATTTAATCACCCAAAGTATTTTGATGCTGAAATTAAGGTCTAACAGATATCTAAATTCGCGCCTTGGGTAATCCGCGGCGAAAAATTACCTGACAGTCAGTAAAAATTCGTGCATTCGTGGCAAAATCATTACCGCCTGAAACAATCCATCCGCGAATCCGCCGCAAAAAAATACACTTAATCCATGCACCGTGGCGATGGAATATGCCATGCACGCAAGAAGAGTTAAAATTGCACAAGATGTTTAGCCACGAATGCACGAATAAAATTATAGTTCCGGAATAAAATTATCTTGAAACTATATGCGATCGTGAAAAGGTTTTTGCCGCGGATTCGCGTATTTTATCACTCGGATTATTTTGATGCCGAAATTAAAGTCGACAGATATTCTAAAATTCGCTGCGGCCTGGGTAATCCGCGGCAAAAAATTACCTCAAATTCAGCAAAAATTCGTGCATTCGTGGCAAAATCATTAACCGCCTATAACAATTCATCCGCGAATCCGCGGCAAAAGTACCAACACATCCATGCACCGTGGCGATGGATATGCCATGCACGCAAGAAGAATTAAAATTGCACAGAATATTTAGCCACGAATGCACGAATATATTATAGTTCCGGTTATAACACTATCTTGAAACTATAATCTGTTGTGAAAAGGTTTTTGCCGCGGATTCGTGGATTCTGTCACTCGAAGTATTGATTCATACGTATAAAGCCTAATAAACATCCACAATAACACGGCCAGAAGTTCTTGCAACTGGCCAATCAATCCGCGATTCCACAGCAAAAAAGTTTATTCGCAATGGGTAAAAACCGTAATCAAAAAACATCCTTAAAATTCAAGCTTCTGCAACGTCTCCACCACATACGAATGCATCACTTCCCGATAATCCAGGTGCGTCACGATCCGGAGCTTGCCCTGCCCCATCGAACTGATATGGATATTCTTCTGCTTCAGCTTTTTAAGAAAAACAGCCTCTGAAATCCGCGGGCTTATCGTAAAAATCAGAATATTGGTTTCGACGGCTTCCACCCTGTGCACCCACGATTTCTGGCTCAAAATGTAGGCGAGCTCCTTGGCTCGGCGATGGTCTTCGGCCAGACGGCCCACGTGATGCTGTAAGGCGTAAATTCCGGCCGCAGCCAGATATCCTGCCTGGCGCATGCCGCCGCCCAGAATCTTCCGTACGCGCAACGCCCTGTTGATCGTTTCCTTGTCCGAAATCAAGAGCGAACCTATCGGAGCGCCCAGGCCTTTCGAAAGGCAAACCGATATCGTGTGGAACGTTTCCCCGTAAGTCCTGGGGTTTTCGCGTTTGGCAACCAAAGCGTTCCAGATGCGGGCACCGTCGAGGTGAAATTTGAGGTTGTGAGTGTCGCAAACCTGCCGGATCCTTTGAAGCTCGGCAATATCATAACAAGCACCTCCTCCTTTATTCGTGGTATTTTCTACACAAACCAGCGATGTAAGGGGCGCGTGATAAAAATCCGGCGGATTGATGGCCGATTCCACCTGGCGGGCGTTGATCATGCCGCGATCGCCGTCGATCAGACTGCACGAAACGCCGCTGTTGAACGAAACGCCTCCGCCTTCAAAATGGAAAACGTGGGCGTATTTATCGGCGATAAGCTGTTCACCCGGTTGCGTCTGCAGCTTGATGGCTGCCTGGTTGGCCATAGTTCCGGACGGGAAAAACAACGCGTCCTCCATCCCGAAAATATTCGCGACCATGCGCTGCAGCGTGTTCACCGTCGGGTCTTGTTTGTAAACGTCGTCGCCTACGTCGGCTTTGAACATGAATTCAAGCATTTTAGGCGTTGGTTTTGTGACGGTATCGCTGACCAGGTTTATTTCCATAAAAAGTATTCGTTGCGGTGCGTTTCTGCAATGCAAAATACGGCCAAAAAAAAATCCTCACGAAACCGGAGGATTTAAATTTTTGGTAAATTTCAAAAGTTACCGGCAATTGGCCGAAGCCTTGACCGAAGTGATCTTCCCGTCGCGGCTGGTCGTCTTGATGCATTCCCCGTCGCGGTTCATCCACAATTTATAAGTATTGCCTCCGTCGCGGACTTCTTTGGTTTCGTCAAAGCCGCGCTTGTCCAGCTTCACATAAGCTTTGGTGGCGAGTTGTCCCACAAGGTCCGCATTGCCGATCTCAGGCGATTGCTTGCGGGTGCCTTTGAAACCGGGCTCGCGCCGTCCGGTCTTGGACTCGTTTTTGCCGCAGTCCGCATCCGGAGCGTTGACAATCGACTGTACCTTGCCGTTCGATACGCGAACCGAAATACATTGGTTCGCACGCTTGTTCCACCAGTTTTGATAACTGTCGGAAGTTGATTTCCGCGTTTCAATAAAAGCATAACCCTGAGCTTTCAGATTGTCGTCGAGACTGCTCGCTCTTGCGCCGATCAGATATTTGAGATTCGGCGGCGTATCCTGAGCGATCGAGGAAAATCCGATAAGAAAAAAGGCGAAAAGAAGATAAATTACCGATGTGTTTTTCATAAGTTGCTGATTGTGTTGTGTCTGATGTGTTTCATCTGATAAAATTACCTTTTTAATCTTAAATGAGGATTTTGCCGGACTAAATTTCCTAAAATAGTATTTTTGCATTTCAATTTCAAACTATGACCAATACCGAACAGGTTCGAGATATTGCCGAACGCGTCAATGCGCTCAAAGGCTACCTGGATATCGAGCGCAAGCAGATCGAGATTTCCAACGACGAAGAAAAAACGCTTGCACCCGATTTCTGGAACAACGCCAAAGATGCCGAAGCCTTCGTAAAGGTGTTACGCGGCAAGAAAAAATGGGTGGAAGATTATGAAAAAGCGCTGTCGCTGTCTGACGAATTGACGCTTGCCATGGAATTTTACCGCGAAGGAGAACTTTCAGAAGAGGAACTCGACGACGCGTACCACCTCGCCAATTCTCATATCGAAAGCATCGAATTGCGCAATATGCTGTCGGACGAAGGCGATTCCATGAGCGCCGTTCTCCAGATCACGGCCGGGGCCGGCGGAACCGAAAGCTGCGACTGGGCCGGAATGCTGATGCGGATGTATTTGATGTGGGCCGAAAAAAGCGGCTATAAAGTCAAGGAACTCAACTACCAGGAAGGCGAAGTCGCGGGGATCAAGACCGTAACGCTTGAAATTGAAGGCGATTTTTCATTCGGATACCTGAAAGGGGAAAACGGCGTGCACCGTTTGGTCCGCATTTCCCCGTTTGACAGCAATGCCAAGCGGCACACGTCGTTCGTTTCGGTCTACGTATATCCGCTCGTAGACGATACGATAGAAATCGAGATCAATCCGGCCGATATCGAGATTACGACCGCACGTTCCAGCGGCGCCGGCGGGCAAAACGTTAACAAGGTCGAGACCAAGGTTCACCTCGTGCACAAGCCGACGGGCATTCACATTCAATGTTCGGAAACGCGATCGCAGCACGATAACAGGCAGCGTGCGATGCAGATGCTAAAATCCCAGTTGTATGAAATAGAGCTCAAGAAGCGATTGGAACAACGAAACGATATCGAAGCTGGCAAGATGAAAATCGAATGGGGATCGCAGATACGGAATTACGTATTGCATCCGTACAAGCTTGTCAAAGACGTTCGGACCGCCTATGAAACCAGCGACACGGAAGGCGTGCTGAACGGAGAGATCGACGAATTCCTCAAAGCTTACCTGATGGAAATGGGTCAGAAGGAATCGTAACTTTCGTTGATGATGTTATCTCAAAATAGTTTCAACATAAAAAAAACGTTTCCGTAATCTGGAAACGTTTTTTATTTTGGACTGCCGTGTAAGCTGACAGCTGAATCCTTAAAGGCTGATCCGGTTACGGCTTAATATTTCCTTCGATCGAATCGTCGAACGTTTTGCCGACGGCGGCTCCGTACAAACGCTTGGCCATGGCCACCAGCATGTTCGTTTTGACATCCCAGTAGTAACCTTCGGTCGGTTTTACTTTGATGACGGTAATGCGCGGATCATCCTTGCCTTCGGTAAACCACGTTTTCATCTGGGCGTCCCAAAGTTCGTCGATCTTGGCTTTGTCACGCGAAATCTCGGCTTTTCCGTAAACGGATAAAAAATCGCTGTAGCTCGACCCCTGGAAAAGCAACTGTACGGACGGATCTTTTTCCAGTTCTATATTTTTATGGCTGTCGGATGCGCTAAGGAACCAAAAGTTTCCAGCATCGTCAATCTTTTCCGGAGCCATGGGGCGTGCGGAAAAACTGCTGCCCGTTTCAATGGCGGTACACATAAAGCAGGAGCCGGCCTTGGAAGCAAGCGTTTTTATCTTTTCAATGCCTTCCGCCCCGAAAAGATCTTCGTAATTGTCCTCCGGCTGATTTTTGTTGATGCTGTCCATAGTAGTCGTTTTAATTGTTTGAAATTTAAAATTAACGATCCCGCCTCCGAAAACACTTATAGGATTGGCCGCCATTGTTACAGCTTTTTAAAATCTGCGAAAGTGAAAGTAGTATCTTTGGATAAAACGAAATCATGAAACCAATTTTTCTGCTGTCGGCGGTTTTGCTGCTTTTTTGCACGGTACAGGGCCAATCCGTTAAGGTAATGTCGTATAACATTCGCGTGGATTTTGGAGGAGACGGGGAAAACAACTGGGAATTTCGCCGCGATTTCCTCGTGGACCAGATTCGGTATTACGCGCCGGATTTTATCGGGACGCAGGAAGGAAAACTGCATCAGCTCGAATATATTCAAGGTATTCTGAAACAGTACGGACGTGTCGGGCGCGGGCGCGACAATTCGGAAAACCAGGGAGAATTCAGTGCCATCCTGTACGACAAGACGCGCTTTACGCTGATATCCGAAAATACGTTCTGGTTGTCGGAAACACCCGATATTCCGGAATCGAAAAGCTGGGAAACGGCCTACCCGAGAATCTGCACCTACGGATTATTCGAAGACAGGAAATCGAAGAAGCGGTTTTACGTTTTCAATACCCACATGGATCACATCAGCGAGCCGGCACGTGAAAACGGAGCGAAACTTATCCTTAAAAAAATCGGCGAAATCAATGTGAAAAAACTTCCGGTAGTCGTTACGGGCGATTTTAACAGCGAAATGACGACAGGTGCCTATAAAAGTCTCGCCGCCGGCTTAAATGATGCGCGTAACGTTAGTAAGTCCAAACCGTTCGGGCCATCGGGGACGTTTAACGGATTCAGGCACAACGAGCCGGTGAAACTCCTTATCGATTATATTTTCGTTTCGAAAGAAAATACAGAAGTTTCTGATTTCGCGGTACTCAGCGATTCAAGGGATTGCAGGTATCCGTCGGACCATTTGCCTGTTTTGGCCGGAATCCGGTTTAGATAACCTTTATTTATTTTTGAACTTACAGGCATTTGCCGTATTCTTGTCCCACAAACCAAAACAAACAATGAGAAAATTCCTAGTAGCGCTTATTGCGCTGCCCTTGGCTGCTATTGGCCAGATACGTTATGAAAAAGGGTATTTCATCGATAATTCCGGAAGCAAAACCGAATGCCTGATCAGGAATCCCGGTTGGGAGCACAATCCCGTTAAATTCGAATACATGCTGGACGAAAGCGGCCAGAAAGATTCAAGGTCGATTGAAAATACCCGTGAATTCGGTATTTATGAAGATGCAGTTTATGTAAGGGAAAACGTGGCGATGGAGCGTAGCACAAGCCAGCTCCGGAATCTGCCGGTTTCGCCCAAATACAAATTGGAAAACGAGCGTCACTTTCTCAGGATCCTGGTTTCCGGAAAATCGTCACTTTACAGCTACGGCGAGAGTGGGCTTGTAAAGTTCTTTTTTACGAACAAGGACGGCAAGATCGAGCAGCTTATCTATATCCCATACCTGAACTCCGGCACTTCCCAGATCCGGCACCTGAATCAGTTCCACTCCCAGATCCTTACGCTGGAGAACTGCCCGGGCGTGAACCTCACCACAATTTCCACATTGAAATATAAAGAGGACGAACTCAAGGAATTCTTTGCGAAAATGTCCGATTGCAAGGGAGAAAAACAAACGGTGAGCAAGGTCAGGAAAGGAAAATTTCAGCTCAAGCCAATGATCGGGATCGGGTTCTTTAAGCTTGAAACACCGCAATTGAATTCGGCTTACGACAAATCTGCGGAATTCAGCAAGGTTGGATTCACCTACGGAGTCGAAGCGGAATTTATCCTGCCATCCAATCGAAACAAGCTGGCAATCCTTCTCGACGTGAACTACAACACTTTCAAAGATGGCAAGGATCTACCCGATGGCGCTTCAATCACAGATTTGAGGCAGGATTTCAAATTCGCATCCTTGCATGTTCCGTTCGGGGTGCGCTACTACATGTATCTGAGCGATAAAACGAAACTTTTCGTCAATCCGTTGGTAGCCGCGAATTTCTTTATCGGCGACAATTATGCCTTGTATCATGATCAGACGAAACAGGATTTCGCGGGAACGACCATAACCTACGGATTCGGTGCCGGTATTTCGGTAGGCGCAATTAACGCAGAAGTCCGCCTGATGTCGCCCCAGGGACTGACCAAAAGCCTCGGCGGGGATTTTTACAACACGTCGCTGATGCTGAGCTACAACTTATTGTAATGACGAAATATATCGCTTTATTGCGCGGCATCAACGTCAGCGGTCAGAAACTGATCCGGATGGAACTTTTGCGCAGCGTCATGAACGAAATAGGATTGAAGGACGTTACCACTTACATTCAAAGCGGCAACGTCCTCTTTTCATATCCTGAAACGGAAGTTGGGATTTTAGCGGACATGATTTCCGATGCGATCCGCACACATTTCGGTTTTGAGGTTCAGATAATAATCGCGACACCGGAAATGCTCGAAAATGCAATTGCGGATAATCCCTTTGCAAACCGGACGCCCGACGACTCGACACAGCCTTATGTCGGGTTCTTTTCTAAAGTTCCGTCCGCTGAAAGTGTCGCGGCGTTGAAGTCCTCTGATTTCGGATCGGACGAATTTTGTATCCTCGGCGACAGGATTTATATCTGGTATGGAGATTCCGCCGGGAAATCGAAGCTCAGCAATGCCTTGATCGAACGCAAGCTCGGCGTCATTTCAACCGTTCGCAACTGGAAAACCGTCAAAAAAATGCTGGCGCTATCATCATAGCCATTCCACGAGAGAGCATCCCAGACCGATCGTGGTCTGGCGGTGATTGTAATCGATAAGTGTCTCTCCATATCCGTGGGAAGCCTGGAAATGGCCGCGAAGGTTGCCTCGTATCGGAAAAGAATACGAAAACGTCAGGTTTCCCTTTACCGCCGTCCCGAAACTCAGGTTATGGCTTCCGACAAGCGACAAAATATGCCCTTTGGACGTATAAATGACGTTCAGGTCGCCCCGGCCCAGACAGTCGGCGATGTTCGGATTGTCGTCTTCATCATCCGGCAGGCGGATCCACGGACGTGCGTAAACCGTCCAGTTCCGGTACTCGAAACCGGCGTGGAAGATGATGCGGTTCCAACTGCGTGAAAACGGAAGGCTCTGACCGTTGGATTGATGGTTGAACGCGACACCGACCATTCGTGCGTTGAATCCGAAAAGCTTGAAATTAACGGGAAAGTTCAGGATGAGTTCCGGCTCGTAATTGATTTCCCTGAACGGACGCGACTGCGAACTATTGTAAACCTGCCAGTGCGCCACCTGGGTGTACGCCATCCAAAGATCGCCTTTGCCCCAAAAGATTTCCTGTAGCAATTTGGTCTTGAAACTGATCTGGAATTTGGTTTCAATGTGATCGTACTTCTCCCCTTCCTCGACGATATATTCTTCATTTCCGTTTCCGGACCGCGGGCGCTCGTTCGGGTTGTTCGACCATCTCGCAGGAAGTACGAAAATGGGTTTGTAAGGCGTGATCCTGAATGTGCCCCTTGTCGCGGTGGAATCGAGTTCCCATCGCTGGCTCAACGTTCGGGGACGGTCGGAATTGCGGATAAGCGCGTCGATTTGGGAATGGGCCGATAATCCGAAGAAAAGCAAGCCCCAGAGCATTTTTGTCATCGCCGGAAGATACGAAAAGCCAAAAAGAAAGCCGCAGTAGCGGCTTATATGATTTCCATGAATTAAATGAAGATCTTGAGCAGGTAATAAAAGATCGCGGCTATTACCGCTGAAACCGGAATCGTCAGGATCCATGCCCACAACAGGTTGATCGTGACGCCCCAGCGAACCGCCGAGATGCGTTTGGTGATCCCTACTCCGATGATACTACCCGTGATCGTATGCGTCGTAGAAACCGGAATTCCCAAATGTTCCGTCAGATAAAGCGTGATGGCGCCCGATGTTTCGGCGGCGACACCTTCAAGAGGCGTTACTTTCGTAATCTTGGATCCCATCGTTTTGACGATTTTCCAACCTCCGGAAAGCGTTCCGAGGGCGATGACAACGAAACTCGCAAGCGGCACCCACCACCAGAAACCGTCGTTGACGAACAATTTAAATCGCTCGGACGAATCGGCAGCGACAAAAGTAGCGTCGCCCATATCGAGCTTGTAGCAGATTACGGCCGCTCCGATGATACCCATGACCTTCTGCGCATCGTTTCCACCGTGGCCCAAACTGAACATAGCCGATGAAACGAGCTGTAATTTCTTGAACCATTTGTCCGCTTTGTGCGGATTGGCCTTGCGGCAGATGTTGAGGATCAGGATCGTAATTAAATAGGCCATCACCAATCCGATCATCGGCGCAAAAAAGATAAACATGAAAGTCGGAATAACCTTTGCGTAATTGATGACATCCACTTCCTTACCGTCGATGACCGCGCTGAATGCTCCGGCGTGTGCCAGGGCAGCGCCCATAAAACCGCCGAGCAGCGTATGTGAAGACGAGGACGGAATACCGAGTTTCCACGTGGCGAGGTTCCAGATGATGGCCGCGACCAATCCGGCGAGGATGACTTCAAGCGTGATGAAATGCTCCTCGACAGACTTCGCGATCGTGTTTCCGATCTTGAATTCCCCGATCCAGAACTTGGAGATAAAATAAGCGGCGAAGTTGAACATCGCAGCCCACAGAACGGCCTGGAACGGTGTGAGCACCTTTGTCGCAACGATGGTCGCGATGGAGTTTGCGGCGTCGTGAAATCCGTTTATGTAGTCAAAGATCAGCGCAAGGACGATAATGACGATCAGTAAGGTGAGATCCATAAAGTGTTGTTACCGATTCTTATGAATGTTTGACGGCAATCTGTTCCATGACATTGGCCACGCTCTTGCATTTGTCTGAAGCCGATTCAAGCGCAGACAACACCTCTTTGTACTTGATGATGTTCTTGGCATCGGTCTCGTTCTCAAAAATATCGGCGACAGCCTTGTCAAAAACCGTATCGGCCTTGCTTTCAAGCTTATTGATCTTTTTGCAGGCGTCGGTAATGGCTTTGTGGTTGTTAAGATCCTTTAGTTCTTTGATCCCGACTCCGATAAGCTGACACGCTTCCAGGTTGATTTCGGTAAGCTTCCGGATGGATTTCGTGATTTTTTCCACCTGGTACATGCGCATGCGGCTTGCGGCCCCGTGCATATAATCGGCGACGTTGTCTATGGATTTTATCAGAGAGTGTATATCTTCGCGGTCGAACGGCGTAATGAAGTTCTTGCTGAGTTCGAGGTGCGTTTTGTGCGTAATATCCTCAATCCTGGCTTCCAGTTCCTCGATCTTCCTGAAATATTCCTCCCGCTGTTCCTTGGGAACGTTGATGGCTTCGTGCAATGCTTCCGCCAGGAGAATCAGGCTGAAAGACGCTTGTTCGAACAAAGGAAAGAATTTTTTATCCTTGGGAACTAAAAACTGGAAAATGCTGTTAAGGTTCATCTAACTGATTTTGATGGTGCAAAGGTAGACATCCAATGTTAAGCCAATATTAAGTTTAGCAGACTCCAATTTACGACAATTTCCCATAAACATTGCCATTTCAAACGTTTTCGTACTTTTGTTCAAATCGGATTTAAATCCGTACTTTATCTAAATTTCCACAACAATAACCGCACGAATCCTATGGATCTGACCTTCAATAAAAACGAAGACCACAACAAACTTTTGCTTTCCGATCTCAAACAGAAATTTGCCAGGGTAAAGCTTGGCGGAGGGGAAAAACGCATCGAAAAACTGCATTTGGAAGGAAAGATGACGGCACGCGAGCGCATCGATTATTTACTGGACGAAAAAAAGCCAAGCATCGAAATAGGGGCTTTTGCCGGAGACGGAATGTATGCGGAACACGGCGGATGCCCGTCCGGCGGAGTCGTGGTCAAGATCGGATACGTGAAAGGCAAACAGTGCATCGTTGTCGCCAATGATGCCACGGTCAAGGCCGGAGCCTGGTTTCCGATAACGGGAAAAAAGAATCTGCGGGCACAGGAAATCGCAATGGAGAACAAGCTTCCGATCATTTACCTCGTCGACAGCGCCGGGGTTTATCTACCGATGCAGGACGAAATCTTTCCGGACAAAGAACACTTCGGGCGCATTTTCCGTAACAATGCCATCATGAGCAGCATGGGGATCACCCAGATTGCAGCCGTAATGGGCAGTTGCGTTGCGGGCGGTGCTTATCTTCCGATTATGTCGGATGAGGCGCTTATCGTCGATAAGACCGGCAGTATTTTTCTTGCCGGCAGTTATCTCGTGAAAGCAGCTATCGGCGAGACCATCGACAATGAAACACTCGGAGGCGCGACCACGCATTGCGAAATTTCCGGCGTGACCGATTACAAAGCCAAAGACGATAAGGATGCGCTCGATACGATAAAGAATATCGTGTCGAAGATCGGCGATTACGACAAGGCCGGATTCAATCGCGAAAAGGCCCAAAAACCCGCTTTTGACGAAAGCGAGATTTATGGAATCCTGCCAAAATCGCGATCGGAGCAATACGACATGATGGAAATCATCAAGCGCCTGGTCGACAATTCCGAATTCGACGAATACAAAGCAGGTTACGGCCAAACCTTGATTACAGGCTATGCCCGCATCGACGGCTGGGCGGTCGGGATCGTTGCCAACCAGCGCAAGGTCGTCAAATCCAAAAAAGGCGAGATGCAGTTCGGAGGCGTCATTTATTCGGATTCCGCCGATAAGGCCACGCGTTTTATAGCCAATTGCAACCAGAAAAAAATTCCGCTGGTGTTCCTTCAGGACGTGACGGGTTTTATGGTCGGATCGAAATCCGAACACGGCGGCATCATAAAAGACGGGGCGAAAATGGTCAATGCGGTCTCGAATTCCGTCGTGCCCAAATTTACGGTCGTCGTCGGAAATTCTTATGGAGCCGGAAATTATGCGATGTGCGGAAAAGCCTACGATCCCAGGTTGATCTTCGCCTGGCCGAGCGCCGAACTTGCCGTAATGGGCGGAACACAGGCCGCGAAAGTGCTTGCCCAAATCGAGGCTTCATCTTTAAAATCTAAAGGGGAAACCGTTGACGAAGCCAAAGAAGCCGAGCTTTTCGATAAGATCAAGGCAAAGTACGACGCCCAGGTTTCTCCTTATTACGCGGCGGCCCGGTTATGGACGGATGCCATCATCGATCCGCTGGACACGCGGACGTGGATTTCGATGGGCATCGAAGCGGCCAATCACGCCCCCGTAGAAAAGAAGTTTAACCTTGGGATAATTCAGGTTTAAGGATCGGATTTCATTCCGCTTGACGTTATTCTTTCAGCCGCTGATTCGGGAGTCCGTGGCTGAAAAAAACTTCTTACTTTGTGATACGTTTTCAACAATTGAAAGACCTATCACAAAACCTCCACAATGAAAAAGGCAGTATTGTTTCTGTTTGCGGCGTCAATGCCCGTCTCGGCCCAGATTTTCGCCGAACACAACTTTTCGCGAAAAGATTCCCTTCACGGCGGGCTGCGACCTGAACGCACCAGCTACGACGTGCAGCGTTACGACCTTGACATCCGCATCGATACCGAGGCGAAAACGATAACGGGTTTCAACGACATCACGTTCAGGGTCGTAGAAGAAACCGGCAAGATTCAGGTGGACCTTTTCGATAATATGAGCGTGGACAGCATTGTGTCCGACAACAAAAAATTGACTTACACGCGCGAATTCAATGCGGTCTTCATCGATTTTGCGGACCGTCTGAAAAAAGGTTCCAGGCACAAAATCCGGTTCTATTATTCAGGCACACCAATAGCCGCTCCGCGCGCACCCTGGCAAGGCGGATTCGACTGGAAAAAGGACAAAAACGGCAAAACCTTCGCCGGAGTCGCTGTGCAGGGAACCGGAGCGAGTTTGTGGTATCCCGTAAAAGATACCCAGACGGACGAACCCGACAAAGGCGCGACGATCAAAGTGGCGGTACCGAACGGCCTCATGAATGTTTCAAACGGACGATTCAGGGGATCGAAGGATTTGGAAGACGGGTATACGCGTTGGGACTGGGAAGTCAAAAATCCGATCAATACCTATGATATAACGGTAAACATTGGCGATTACGCCCACATCCACGATACGTATAAAGGGCTTGACCTCGATTATTATGTGCTGAAGTATAATGAAGCCAAAGCGAAAGAACATTTTCAGGAGGTCAAAACGATGATGGATTGCTTCCAGGCGAAGTTCGGGAAATATCCTTTTGCCGATGACGGATACAAATTAGTCGAGACGCCCTATCTGGGTATGGAACACCAAAGTGCCGTGGCCTATGGCAACGAATACAAAAAAGGGTATCGCGGCAACGATCTTTCGGGCACGGGCATCGGGATGACGTTCGACTACATCATTATCCATGAGACGGGACACTAATGGTTCGGGAACAGCATTACGTCTCAGGACATTGCCGACATGTGGATTCACGAAGGCTTTACAATGTATTCCGAAGCGGTTTACGTCGAATGCACGCTCGGATACGACAAGGCGGTCGAATACATGAACGGCATCCGCAAGAACATTTACAATTACGATACGGTCATCGGTCAATACGGAGTTAACAATGAAGGTTCAGGCGATATGTATCCGAAAGGCGCCTGGCTTTTGCACACGATGCGCCATGTTGTCGCCGACGATGCGAAATGGTGGAAAATGCTGCTAAACTATTCAGAGCATTTCAGGCATAAGATCATTACGACTCAGGACGTCGACGAGTTTTTCAGCAAGGAAATGGGCATGGACCTTACCCCTGTTTTCAACCAATATCTGCGAACCGTTAAAATCCCGACGCTGTCCTTTACGGAAACAAACGGCAAAATCAGCTATCGGTACGAAAATACGGAGCCGGGTTTTGCGATGCCTGTGGATATAGAGATCGGCGGGAAAAAAAGGCGGATCCATCCGACGGATAAACTGCAGGAACTCGAAGCCGGTACCAAGTTGTCCGACGTAAAAGTGAGGACCGATCATTTCCTGATTAATACGATGGGGTTACCATGAAAAATGAAACCATTCAAAGATGAAACCATTGAAAGATGAAACCATTGAAAGATCATACAATTAAAAGATTAAACCATTGAGATCATTAAGGGCATTGAGGTCATTAAGTTTTTTATGCCGAATCTTTTTTGCGAAAAGCTTAAGTATGAATTTTCAAAATCCTAAATGTTCTTAATGTTCTTAACGATCTTATTGTTTTCAATGGTAAAGAATATTATCTGTAAAACTATACCCTGGATCGAATCACCTTACCGCTGCCCGTTTCCTCAAAGTGCGAAATGAACCGGATCTCTTTCGGGCGCTCGTATTTGCCGAGATTGGAAAAAATGTCGTCGGGAAGTTGACGTTCTTCCCCTTCTACGAAAAGCACCAGTTTTTCACCCAGTGATTCGTCGGGTACGCCCGAAACGAAAAAACGCGATTTGATGCTTCCTGACAGTTTGGCCTCGATCTGTTCGGGAATGAGTTTGATTCCGCCGCTGTTGACGACATTGTCGCGCCTTCCCAGGAAAATAAACTGGTTTTCATTCACGAGTTCGACAAGGTCGTTCGTTACGATGACGTCGGATGAAATCCTAGGAGCATGTATCACGAGGCAATTTTCGTTATCGTGGGAGATCGTCACGCCCGGCAAAACCGTAAAGGCACTTTCCCCTACTCTTTTAGCGGCGATGTGCGTAATGGTTTCCGTCATTCCGTAGGTTTCATATATTTCCGAAGGGATTTTCTCCAGCTTTTTTTCCAGGATCGGATTGATTTTCGCTCCGCCTATTATGATCTTTTTTATATTCCTGAGCCGGTCCATAGCATTTTCGGCCTGAAGCGGCACAAGCGCGCCAAAGTCGTAACGGCGGTCGTCGTACCGTAGCGGATCGGCGCTTGGGGAGACGAATTCCAAATCAAGCCCGAGGATAAAACCGCGAACGAACATCATCTTGCCTGCGATGAATTTCGTCGGAAGGCAATGCAGCGCTTTGTTCCCCGGAAGCAAATCGAAAAAATCGCCCGTCGCCAACGCGGAATTCACCATCGCCTGCTTGCTCACGCTGATCGTTTTGGGCGCTCCGGTCGTTCCGGACGTGTTGATGCCGATTTCCGGTTTGTCGTCGAACCAGTCCAGCAGGAAAAGCCCGCACTGTTTTTCGTACTCGTCCCCTTCCTTGATGAAGGAATAGGCGATCCGGCACAAATCGTCCCGGTCAAGCTGGAATCCGTTAAGACGAAATTCCGGATGCACATCGTTATAAACAGGAGTCGTAGCCATATTCGTTCTGTTTAAGTTTCGATTTTGTTTCAGGTTCCACTCGCCCGAAAAGCCGCTGCTTCCAGTTCGTCCATCGGTATTTTCTGGCAAATACGAATAATAGTATCGGATAAGTCACGGCCATGGTCGCAATCATTTCGGTAAGCGTATCGGACGAAGAAGCCTTTTCGGTCAGACGAAACAAGGCGTCGCTTTGGATGGCTGAGAAATCGGACGAAATGAGCAAAACCGCCATCAGGTTGTTCGCCAGGTGATAACCCAGCGTCAGTTCGATTCCGTCATCCATCAGCGCAATGACGCCTAAAAGCAAGCCTGTCCCGATGTAGAACGTCATGATGCCGTAACCGAGCTCGTGCACTTCAGGATTGGCGCCGTGGAAGATCCCGAAGAATACCGATGTCGCCACAAGCGGGACGAACCGGCTCATTGTCGCTATCCCGATTTGCTGCATCAGATAACCGCGGAACAGATATTCCTCGAACGCGATCTGTATCGGAAACAGCAAAAGCGACAGGACAAAAAGCACGGCAAACTTCCCTGGTTTGAAATTCCAGACGATGTTCGTGCTGTCGATGCCGTATGAAATGGCGAATGTCGTGACGATCAGAACCGTGACGACGGTAAAGGCAAACGCTATCCGGCTGAAATCGACTTTGGCCCTTGCTGTCGTCAGGCTCCGGATGCTCCTTTCGTGGAGCGAGTGTACCATCAGTAGCAATAATCCGAGCAAAAATATAAAGGGCAGCAGGTTGATGACCATTCCCAGGAGTTTGGGCATGTCTTTCAGGGTTTCGTACATATGTTCGGCTTCCTGTTCCGGAACCATAAAAAAGAAGATGATGTTCGCCACGAAAATTCCCGTGGTGACGAAGGTGGTCAACAATACTTTCCACAAGGCGTTGTCGCCTTTGTATGCTTGTTCTATGAACATGGGGTTAATTTTTGATTAGCCTAATTTAGTTTAATTTTGCGTTCTATTCCATAAAATACACTCATAAATATGATCCAGGTCCTTCACAATAACCGCTGCGGGAAATCGCGTGAATGCCTTGCGCTGCTTGACGATCGCGGCGTAGATTACGAGATCGTGGATTATCTGAACAAGCCGCTGAAATTCCGGGAAATAAAAAGTCTTCTCAAAAAATTGGGACTCAACGCCATGGATATTGTGAGGACGACCGAGCCGCAGTGGAAAGCGTATAAAAATCAGGAAATGTCTCAGGACGACGTGGTCCGGATACTGGCAAAGCATCCGATCCTGATCCAGCGTCCGATCGTCGTCAACGGGGAACAAGCGGTCGTGGCCAGGCCTGCCGGGACCGTTTTAGAACTTGTGCAAATTCGGTCAGTTTAACACAACGTTGTGATTTGTCCGGTAAACCAAGGTCTATTTTTGCAGTCGAATACGCCAAAACTAAACTGTCCTGTAATGAAATTATTCCAATGGCTCGCCATGGCCGCATTTTTCCTTAGTTACGCTTCCGCGGATGCGCAAAAGGTCAGACTAACCGGAAGGATCACCGAGAAAACTACCAAGCAACCTCTTGAATACGCCACGATCACCCTAGTAAAACCGGGCGATGCAAAACCTGTGGCAGGCGGCATTACCGATGCAAAAGGAACTTACTCCATTGACGTGGCAGCCGGAACGTATGACATTAAATTCGAATTTATCTCGTTTCAGCCATACGAACTCAAAAATCAGAATGTCACGCAAAACACCACGCTTCCCAATGTCGAGTTGGCCGACGATTCCCAGCTTCTGAATGAAGTGGTGATCCGGAACGAGCGCACGACCGTAGAAATCAAACTGGACAAAAAAGTATACAACGTCGGGCAGGACCTGATGGTAAAAGGCGGGACTGTGAGCGACGTCCTGGACAACATCCCATCGGTTTCGGTCGATCAGGACGGTACGATCAGTCTTCGCGGAAATGAGAACGTCAGGATTTTGATTGATGGCAAACCTTCGAACGCCATCAGCATAACCGACGCTTTGCGCCTGATCCCGGCAGATGCGATCGACAAAGTGGAAGTCGTGACGAACCCATCTGCGAGATACGATTCCGAAGGCGGAGGCGGCTTGCTGAATATCATCCTCAAAAAAGGCAAGAACCAGGGCATCAACGGAACGTTTATCGGCACGGTCGGCGATCCTGAAAATTACGGGCTGTCCGGAAACCTGAACTTTAAATCGGAAAGCGTAAATGTCTTTACGACATCTGGTTACAACTATCGCAAAAGCCCCGGAAATTCACTTACAGACACGCGTTATCTCAATGATGACGGTTCCACCCAAAGCTATACGAATGAAAGACGGGAAAACGAGCGCCTGAACAAAGGTTTCAATACGACGACCGGTTTTGACTGGTATATCGACAAATCACTGACGTGGACGAACCAGATCAACCTGCGTGTTTTCGATAACGAGAACCCTGAAAAAGTCAACTTCTACAATTACGACGCAAACCGCAATTTCACCGGGCTGACCTCTCGTTTCAGCGATGAGACGGGAAAGGACGAGAATTTCGAATATTCGACGAACATCACCAAAAACTTTAAAAAGGAAGGCCACAAGCTGTCGTTCAACGCCCAGTTTTCGATCAACCAGGACGACGATCTGGCGAACATTAACTTCGGAGACGAGCGTACGACGAACTTCCAGGAGCAGAACCGCAATGTCTATATGGCCGATTACGTTTTGCCTATCGGGAAGGACACGCAGTTCGAAGCCGGTTATAAAGGGGAATTCAACCGTGTCCTTACCGATTACAGCGTGGGCGCCCTTAATGCCGATACGGGTCTTTACGACCTGAACCCTAATTTTACGAATAAGCTGGATTACAAGGAAAAGATCAACGCTTTGTACGTACAGTACGGATCGAAGTACGGCAAATTTTCCTATCTGGCGGGAATGCGCTGGGAAGATTCCAACATCGACATCAACCAGTTGTTCACGCAGGATTACAACAACAAGCGCTACAACAATTTTTTTCCGAGCCTTTTCCTGACATATGAACTCGCCGATGAAAGCAACGTTTCCCTGAGTTACAGCCGACGGATTTCACGTCCGCGCGGACGCCTGCTCAACCCGTTTTCTAATTATTCGAGCAACATCAACCTGTTCCAGGGTAATCCCGATCTCGATCCTGCCCTCAGCAACTCGTTCGACCTGGGTTATCTGAAACGCTGGAGAAAACTTACGTTCAGCACGTCCTTGTTTCTTAATATCACGTCCGATTCGTTTCAGTTCGTCAGACGGGAATCCGGCCAGTTCGTCCTGAACGATGGCGGAACCCGTACGCCTGTGATCCTGACCACTCCGATCAACCTCGGGAAAGAATACCGCGCGGGATTCGAATTCACGCTCAACTACTCCCCTTTCAAATGGTGGAAGCTCAACAGCAATGTGAACCTTTTCCGGAATGAGACCCAGGGCGATTACAGCTATACCGTTACGGAAAATAACGTACTCGTCGAAAAGTTCCAGGATTTCGATAACGTAGCGTATTCGTGGTCGACGCGTCTGACGTCAAAGGTGAATCTTCCCTGGAAAATCGACTGGCAGACCAACTTCAACTACAACGGCCCACAGACCAACGCCCAGGGAAAAAGCCGCGGCGTTCCCAGCATGAACCTTGGCTTGAGCAAGGATATCCTCAAGGACAAAGGTACACTTGCGTTCAACGTTCAGGATGTTTTCAATTCCCGCAAACGCATTAACGAAACATATATCCCCGGCACGCTCGATTCTTACAGCGAAATGCAATGGCGCGTCAGACAGGTAACGCTTTCCCTGACGTACCGTTTTAACAAGGCCAAGAACGAACGTGGCGACCGCGACCGTCAGCCGAGGGATGGCGAAGGCGGAGACGATTTCCCGGGATAAAATACATCTTTGCTTAATTTGAAGAACGCCGGGCGATTTGTCCGGTGTTTTTTTTTACAGATTATTTTGTTGCTCATCGATTTATAAAACCATTAAACACATTGAGAACATTAAGTTCATTGAGAACATTAAGTTATTCGGGAACATTAAAGACGTTGTTTATCGGGAACATTGAGGTCATTAAGATTCACGTAACGGAATTGAAATTGACGCATAAAAAAAAGGAAACCAAACGGTCTCCTTTCCTAAAATCGGTTTCTAGACTACCGATTTACTGATTACTTAGTTTCTTAGCGGCGCGCTTTTCTTTCCAAAGCTCCCAGCTCGCACCTGCAACCCAGTAAAATACGAAGTTGACAAGGAAAAGCATAAGCCAGAATCCCATTGTAAAGATGCATAGGAACATCAAGAAGCCTAAGTATTGTTGAAATTCAAACATGTGTTCCGGAATTTTTTGAATTATACGCAAATGTAACGATAGTATTTTTCACCGCCAAGCCAGGGTTTCATTTTTATTAACAAAGATTTCGGCGTAAATTTGGGGCAGTGGCATTATGGGTAATTAGATAATTAGATAATGGAATAATTAGATAATTGGTTAAACCAACCAACTGAAGACCATTCATTCGCTAATTCGCTAATTACCACATTCGCTAATTACCCACATTCGCTAATTACCACATTCGCTAATTACCAAATCCGATAATTTAATCAAAATGGAATATAGAATAGAAAAAGACACCATGGGTGAAGTGCAGGTCCCGGCAGACAAATACTGGGGCGCACAAACCGAACGTTCCCGCAATAATTTCAAGATCGGCCCGTCGGGATCGATGCCCAAGGAAATTGTCGAGGGTTTTGCCTACCTTAAAAAAGCGGCGGCCTATGCCAACCATGATCTTGGCGTGTTATCTGTTGAAAAACGGGATGCGATCGCGGCGGTGTGCGATGAGATACTTGAAGGCAAACTCGATGGTGAATTTCCGCTTGTCATCTGGCAAACCGGGTCGGGAACCCAGTCCAACATGAACGTCAATGAGGTCATCGCCAACCGCGCCCAGGTTCTTGCCGGATTCAGGATCGGGGAAGGAGAAGCCGTCGTCAAAGCCAACGATGATGTCAACAAGTCTCAGTCTTCCAACGATACGTATCCGACAGGAATGCACATCGCAGCCTATAAAGCGGTCGTTGAAGTAACCATTCCCGGCGTGGAAAAACTTCGGGACACGCTCAAAGCCAAATCGGAGGAATTCAGGAATGTCGTCAAAATCGGACGTACACACCTCATGGATGCCACGCCACTGACATTGGGGCAGGAACTTTCCGGATATGTCGCGCAACTCAATTACGGACTTAAAGCGGTCAAAAATACACTGGCTCACCTGTCCGAGGTGGCCCTTGGCGGAACGGCGGTTGGCACCGGACTGAATACGCCTGACGGTTACGATGTAAAAGTCGCCGAATATATCGCCAAATTCACGGGCCATCCGTTCGCGACGGCCGAAAATAAATTCGAGGCCCTGGCCGCTCATGACGCCATCGTCGAAACGCACGGCGCCCTGAAGCAACTGGCGGTTTCGCTGAACAAGATCGCAAACGACATCCGCATGCTGGCTTCGGGCCCGCGTTCCGGAATCGGCGAGATCTTTATCCCGGAGAATGAGCCGGGATCGTCCATTATGCCAGGGAAAGTGAATCCGACGCAATGCGAAGCGCTGACGATGGTTTGCGCCCAGGTCATGGGTAACGACGTGGCGATTACGATCGGAGGCACACAGGGCCATTACGAACTCAACGTGTTCAAGCCTTTGATGGCGGCGAATTTCCTGCAATCGGCGCGCTTGCTCGGCGACGCCTGCGTTTCATTTGACGAGCATTGCGCCCGGGGAATCGAGCCGAATCACAAGCGCATACAGGAACTGGTCAACAATTCGCTGATGCTCGTCACGGCGCTCAATACAAAGATCGGATACTACAAAGCCGCTGAGATCGCGCAAACCGCTCATAAAAACGGAACAACATTGAAAGAGGAAGCAGTCCGTCTCGGATATGTTTCGGCAGAGGATTTCGACGCCTGGGTGAAACCGGAAGAAATGGTCGGGAAAATCTGAAATATAGGTTAATTGAAAAAGCCGTGGACAAAAACAGCGTCCACGGCTTTTTTATTAATATCATCTCCGAATTGCTATTGTTTTTTGTCTTCTTCCCGTTCCGCTTTTTCGGCGACTTCAGGATCGGAAATCAGCTTTCCTCCTTTCGAAACGATGTGGAGCACGATCGCAACCGATATGAGCACGCTGTTTTTGATGATATACTGGCCTTCGAGCGTAGGGACGAAAGGCAGCTTCCACGTTTCCGAGGGGAAAATGACAAGCGGCAAAAGCGTGCCCGCCATCTGAAAATACATTACCGGAATTGCGTACTTCATAAATTTTCCAGTCAAAATTCCCAAACCGATAGCACATTCGACCACGGCCAGCATCGGCATGCTCCAGTCTTTCTGAACCAAATCGAACGTGAGCCAGGAAATCGTTCGCGACGCAATTTCGTCGGCGGCGCTGAGATTTCCGAAAAATTTCAGGAACCCAAACCAGAAAAACACGATCCCGACCGAGATCCTGAGTATCGTTATGCCGTTTTTCTTTATCATGAGGCGTAGGCGCTGAATTTATCCCGATAGGCTGTCGGCGTCATACCGACGTTCTTTTTGAACAGCGTCCGGAACGACTTCAGATCGTTGTACCCTGAATCCAGCATGACTTCGAGAATACTCTGACGCGATTGCTCCAGGAGCTGTTTTGCCGCTTCGATACGCGTTTTCTGAAGGTATTCGATCGGCGTGATTCCGGTGGCTTGCTTGAACCGGCGGACAAGATTGCGGCGGCTGGCGGGAACATCGACAATGATTTCCTCTATAGTATTGGCTTCGCGGAAATTTTTGCGGATCTCGGTCTGGGCCTGACGGACGAGGTCGTCCCCGTGGTCTTCTATCGGAAGAAATGTTCCGAAATAGCTTTGTTGCCTGCGATCGATGTCGACGGAAAATACCTTGGCTGTGCGGACGGCGATGGCCCGGTTGCAGAACTTCTCGATCAGATAGATCATCAGGTGGAAACTGTTCGTGGCTCCACCGCTGGTGTAAATGCGATCCATTTCGGTAACGACGGCATCGGCCTGAATATCCACGTTGGGAAATGCAGAGGCAAAAGCATATTCCGCATTGATGTGTGTCGTGGCAGGCTTTCCGTCAAGCAAGCCGGTTGCCGCGAGCAGGAAAGCGCCGGTACAAAAACTGGCGATATGCGCACCTTTTTCGTACTGGTCGCGCAGCCATGGGATCCACTCCCGGTTTTCCGTAAGCAGGGCAGTCATCGCCTCCGGTTTAAATGCCGGTATCAGGATGAGATCGTATGTATCGTCAGATTCCAACTCAGCCAGTTTACAGCCCGGATAACCCGAAGAGCCTCCGCTTTGCCGATGTGCCAGCCTGATGTCAAAAAACGGATCGCGGCCCACCTCCTCATAGAACCGGTTGACAGTTTGAAAGACGTCAAGCATGGCCGCCGTACTCAGCAACCGATGATCCCGTGTAAGCACAATTCCTAATTTCATGGAGAGAGTTTTACCAAATATACCTTTTTTTGGCTCAAATGCCCTTTTTTGAAGAAGTTACTTTGTTCTTGAAAAAGTGTTTGTAACGTATCAAAGCCGGGCACATTATGCACAGGCAGGATCGCGACCTCGATCATCGGATACCGGACGTTCTGACAAAAAAAAGCCCCGTCTTTCAACGAGGCTTTTTATTATTTACGAAAAGATTATTTTCTTTCGTTCTTCTCCATTTTAGCTTTCAGGCCGGCAAGGATGTCGTTATTGTCTCCCAACGTCGGCGCCGAAGCGTTGTTGTTGTTAGACGAATTTTCCTGCGACTGGCGAACGTTCTTCTCCTCTTCCTCACGGAAAGTAGCAGTGTGAGATGCCACCACGCGCTTGAACTCCTTGTTGAATTCGATTACCTTGAAATCTGCAACTTCGCCTTTTTTCAACTTCTTGCCGTCCTCTTTTTCAAGGTGACGTGAAGGGATAAAGGCAACAACATCGTCACCGAAATCTACGGTAGCTCCTTTGTCGACGATCTCAGCGATAGTCCCGTTGTGAAGCGTTCCGACTCCAAAGGCAGCTTCGTGCTTGTCCCATGGGTTCGGCTGCGTTTGCTTGTGGCCGAGTGACAATTTGCGTCCGTCGACATCAAGTTCAAGTACAACTACTTCAAGCTTGTCGCCAACGTTTACAAATTCAGACGGGTGCTTCACTTTCTTAGTCCATGAAAGGTCGGAAATGTAGATCAATCCGTCGATACCTTCTTCCAATTCAACGAAAACGCCGAAGTTGGTAAAGTTGCGGACGATACCTGTATGTCTTGACCCTACAGGATATTTAGACGTGATGTCTGTCCAAGGATCCTGGCTCAATTGCTTGATACCAAGAGACATTTTGCGGTCTTCGCGATCCAATGTAAGGATCTGAGCCTCGACGACATCTCCGACTTTCACGAAATCCTGGGCGGAACGCAAGTGCGTAGACCATGACATTTCGGAAACGTGGATCAATCCTTCGACACCTTCTGCAACTTCGATGAAAGCACCGTAGTCAGCGATAACGACAACTTTTCCTTTTACTTTATCGCCCACTTTGATGTCCTGGCTCAATGCATCCCAAGGGTGTGCGTTAAGCTGCTTCAGACCAAGCTGGATACGAGTCTTCTCATCATCGAAGTCGAGGATTACGACGTTCAGTTTCTGATCAAGCTCGAGAACTTCGCTCGGGTGGTTGATGCGCGACCATGAAAGGTCTGTGATGTGGATCAAACCGTCTACGCCGCCAAGGTCGATAAATACCCCGTAAGAAGTGATGTTTTTGACGACACCTTCGAGAACCTGGCCTTTTTGCAACTGCCCGATGATCTCTTTCTTCTGAACTTCGATATCCGCCTCGATAAGCGCTTTGTGGGAAACGACTACGTTCTTGAATTCGTGGTTGATTTTCACGACCTTGAACTCCATAGTCTTGTTGACATAGATATCGTAGTCACGGATCGGTTTCACATCGATCTGCGATCCCGGAAGGAACGCCTCGATTCCGAACACGTCCACGATCATACCACCTTTGGTGCGGCATTTTACGAATCCGTTTACGATTTCACCAGTCTCATGAGCGTTGATAACGCGATCCCATGATTTGATGGTTCTTGCTTTTCTGTGTGAAAGTACAAGCTGGCCGGTTTTGTCCTCACGGACGTCGATCAGTACTTCTACTTTGTCCCCAACTTTCAGGTTCGGGTTGTAGCGGAATTCGTTCAATGAGATGACACCTTCCGATTTGGCGTTGATGTCAACGATCACGTCGCGGTCCGTCATACGGACGACAGTTCCGTCCACTACTTCTTCCTGATCTGTTGCGATGAAGGTTTTTGAAACGAGTTCCTCGAATTCCTTGAGGTTTGTCTCGTCAACGGCGTCAATTCCCTCTTGGTAATTGTCCCAGTTGAAGTTGTTCAAAAAGTCTTCTTGTGTTTTTAATAATTCAGACATGCTGATTAATAATTTGTATCCTGCTTTTGCCGAGTTTCTTTAACAGATTAAAAACAGAAGTGGTTTTTTTGTGTTTATCGTATGCCTTTCCCGAAACTCCTATCCGTCAAAAAGGTGCGCAAAAGTAAGCCATATTTATTTATCCGACAAACATCTAACAATTTATTATGCTTTGCATTAAACGGAAAAGCCAATGTTATTTTATCGTAAATTACGCAGAATTTAATCGCCGATGAAAACGTGAAAGGACCACTACCCTTTTCCCGTACCGTTTCCGACGTCTTCGCCCTGGCCTCCCAGCTAATGGCAGTGTTTTTTACGGTCCTTTGCGTAACATTTACATCGGCTGCAGCCGACATCGTCGCGCCCCAGCTTCTCGTCTCCAAAGTCGACGAAACCTGCGACGGCGGCGGCATCCTCAACATCAGCCTCGCCGATCCTACTCCCGGCGGCAGCGTCGTGTTCCGCGTCTATCACCTTCCGGAAACAACCACGGCTATCGCCCAGCTAACCTCGAACGGTTCCGTGACGGGACTCGACGCCGGAAATTACCAGGTCGTCGCCATAGAAACCGTTAACGGAGTTCCCACGACGTATGGCCCGCAAACCATAATCATAGCCAATCTCATCGCACCTCTCGACTTTGAAATGGCCCACACGGACGAGCATTGCAACGACGGCACGATGACGGTCAACGTCACCTCGGGCTATGCCGCCAATTACGTCTTGTTTTCCGGACCGCTGACCACGAGCGGGCTTCATCCGTCGCCTTATTTCGACAATCTGCCGTCCGGTACGTATGTGGTCCATGCCGTCGACGCCTGTGGGAACATCAAGGCGCATTCGTACACCGTTCCCCATAACGACGCTCCGTTTTCGGTTGGATCGATGGGATTTCTGGCGGAACTTCCTGCGTGCGACCAAATTGTCCTGACGCATCCGATCACTATCGCTGACGCGGATGATGACGACATTCTGTTCCCGCTGACGATCGTCTACACGATTTATCCTCCGGCGAACGGCACGCCTGTCACGCTGACCTTTACCGAACCCGCCGGAAATCCCGACAGCCACAGCATCGGGCACGCCCTGCCGTTTTACTACGACCAGCTTTATTTTTACGACATCCAGGTTACCGACCGATGCGGCCAGCAGCAAGGCTGGACCCACATTCCGGTCGATCTGTCGCTGTTTGCCAGCCTCGACCCGGAACTTGGCGATTGCGGACAGTATTATTTTCCGGTAACGCCCTCGGTGTATGTTCCGCCCTATACCATAACGTTTACGTCCCCCGCCGGATTTAATCCAGCCGATTTCAATACAGATTGGCCAGGTCCGTTTTCGACGCCCAAGACGTACTTCGGCGCCATCGACAATACGGTTCCGATGGGCGACTATTCCGGGACACTGACCGATGCGTGCGGGCACTCTGTCGATTTCAGCCAGACGCTGGAAACCAAAGAACTTCCGCCCGTATTCAACCAGGTTCCGCATCCGGGTTGCACAAGCGATATGTCCGACCTGGAAATTCAGACGATCAGCTTCGACATCGATTACGTCGTGGTGACCGTCGCCCCGTCCGATTACGGGGAAACGCTCCCTTTTACCGTCCCCGGCGCCAATCAGACCGACAACAACACGATCTGGATTTACAACCTTCCGGCGGGAGCGTATCACATCGTCATTTACGACACTTGCGGCATCGCTCATGAATATGATGAAGTGATTACCGATTCGAACATCAGCAACAAGCCTTCGCTTACCTCACGCGCCGATTGTACCGAAGGCCTTGGCGGAATCAGGATACGAGCGGGCAATTCCACGACACTGGTTCATGTTGAAATCACATCCGCTCCGACGGCCTTTCCTCAGGCGCTACCGTATGACGCGACGTTCAACATCGGGCCAAACGGCATATTCACTATGGAAAGCCTTCCGCCGGGGCCGTATGTGTTCACGCTGACAAACAATTGCGGCAATGTTTATGTCGAGCCGTATGACGTTATGCAGTATACGGTGAGCGCCAATAGCGTCTCGGTGACCAAGCACTGTGCAGCATTTGACGTATATGTCGCCCATGCCTCGAACGCCACCGCCGAAACTTTCTGGCTGCAAAAACGGGACGAACTCACCGGAAACTGGACACATCCGGCGACGGGAGCCACGTACCAGGACGGCGAGTCGCTGTCCGCTATCAACGCAGTTCCGATCCTGAACAGCACGAATAACATCAACCAGCTTTTCATGGGCCACTTTCGCGTGATCAAGATGTTTCAGGCCTATCGGAACGGAAGCGCAACACCGCCGGGTTCCTCTAAAAATTGTTTTGAGACGCTTCACGAGTTCGATAACACGGGCGAAGTTTCCATCATTGATATTGTAAAACTGACATGTGACGGAGCCGTGGCCAATGTCAGGGTAATAGCCGACGGCGTGCCTCCGTTTCATTTCAGGATCATCGAAAAGGACGGCAATCCGTTTGTCGTAGACAATGGCCAGAACGATACATTTAACGGTCTGGAACCAGCGGTCTATAAATTTTCGGTCGGCCACTTTTGCGGACAGGCCGTCGTTAAGATCGTCGATATTGCGTCGCTGCCTTCACTCATCAGCGCCACGGTTCCGGATTTTGCGCTTATAGAATGCGATTCGGACGACAACGATGGAAAGGCCGGTTTTGATCTGACGCAATTTAATGCCGCTATCATCGGATCACAAATTTCAGGAGATTTTACCCTGACGTATCATCAAAACGAAACCGACGCGGCATCCGGAACGGCAGCCTTGGTTTCGCCTTATTATTCGGGAACAGCAACCCTATTTGCCCGGCTTAAGGTCATCGCAGGAGATTGTTATGAAGTCGTTCCTGTGGATGTGCTGGTGAATCCGTACCCGCTGCTGAACATGGAGTTGCGATATGTGCTTTGTCCAGGTTCCAGCCGGACCATAACCGCCGATCCCGGAATGGACAGCTATTCCTGGTCGTCGGGCCAGAACACGCCGTCAATTACGATTTCCGATGCGGGCATTTACACACTGACCGTCACCAAAAACTATCAGGGCATCATTTGCACCGGCATTTATACGATCGAGGTTTTGGGTATTACGCCTCCTACAATACATCATGTGGAATATCACGACTGGACCGATAATCAAAACGTGCTCATCGTCCACACCGATCAACCGGACACTGGCAACTTTTTATATTCCGTGGACAACGGGCATACGTTTCAGGCATCAAACACATTTCCCGGATTGCTTCCGGGCGAATATGAAATTGTCGTGAAAGATACCGGAGATTGCGGCTCGGACCAAGAGGTAGCGCACCTTCTTA
>Ga0265798_10001171_pt1 | contig 41495 bp, 61 predicted proteins | sample P3T30metagenome_FD_192430 | JGI IMG/M metagenome (GOLD analysis project Ga0265798, IMG submission 192430) | Plant litter microbial communities from East Loma Ridge, Irvine, California - P3 T30 | ecosystem: Environmental > Terrestrial > Plant litter > Unclassified | place: USA: California... | reverse complement strand
AAAGACCGATCGCGGAGGCTTTGAGGAATGTGGCCTGGGTGACGAAACCTGCAATGAGCACGACCACTGCCATGAATCCTGGCAACCAGGGCAGAATTCGTTTGAACCCCTCGAGGATCTGGGTATCTCCGAATCGGTTCATCAAGGTGTACTTCGCGATGGCCGAAATGATGAACGTGCGAGCGATCAGCGACAACACCAGCGTCCAGAGCAACGCGTAGCCGTAGTTGGCACCCGAGACCGAGGAACTCACCAGGTCGCCAGTACCCAAGAAGGTCATGGCCAGCACCAGTCCCGGTCCGAGTGACGTGATCAGGCCTAGTCCCCGGGGGATCGGCTGCTGCTCGGGATAGCCTTGCGCGGTTTTCGACACGGGGAGTGGTGTGGTCGACATGCTCCGCCTCCTTGGGGAACGACACCTCATGCCAACGCGACTGCAACGCCGAGGCACGGGTGCTCAGATGGTGCGCCCTAAAGTCCCACCGACGTGATGCCGATCACCTAGTTGCGCGTTCTGAGTAAGATGCTGGCATACTTACGTGATCCGCGCAACAATAAGTGTGATTTGCGCCATGACCGCAACCAAGAGTCGCAGTAGGCGGGCCCCGCAGTCATCAATTGCGCGATATGCGCAACAATGAGCCATGATGCGCAAACTCATCGGGCCCTCAATCCTGCGACCGAGAGGTGACCAATGTCCGGCTTAGAGCTCTTGATCGTCGCACTCGTGGTGGCCGGGGCCTCATGCCTGCAAGGATCCATCGGGTTCGGTCTGGGTCTCCTTGCGGCGCCAGTCATTGCCCTCTTAGACCCCTCGCTACTACCTGGCTCCATCGTGCTTCTCGCCGCCGTACTCACAATCTTCGGTGTTATGCGCGATCGGGCGGCGGTGGATCTCCGGGGTACAGGATGGGCACTGTTGGGCCGCATCCCAGGCACGATCGCCGGGGCGCTCTTAGTAGCCACCCTGCCCGCTAACATTCTGGCTCTTGTCCTGGCAGGAACGGTCCTTCTCGCCGTCGTCCTCAGTGTCTGTGGCTGGCAGCCAAAGCCACGGCCCGCTTCGGTCGCTGTCGCAGGGGCAGCCTCTGGCCTCATGGGCACCACCACTGGAATCGGCGGCCCACCGATGGCGCTTGTCTGGCACGGCACGTCGCGGGCGCGGATGCGCGGCACCATGAGCGCGTTCTTCCTCGTGGGCGCCTTGATGTCGCTGGTCGCGTTGACGGCAGTCGGATCAATCGACATGCGCACGCTGAAGTTCGCTGCGGTTCTTGCCCCCGCCATGCTCATTGGCTTCGCCGTCTCGGGTTGGGTCAATAAGCGACTCGATCGACGGCTTGTCCGCCGAATCGGCCTGGGGGCCTCGACCCTCGGAGCCGCACTGGTCATCCTTCAGTCGATCTAGGGACTCCCTGCCCAACGGTGACGGCTTTCACTGGCTCCCCTAGTGGGGTCGCGTCATCTCACCGGTGCCGCTTCGGGACGAGGGGTGCTGCAGACTGATGCGCCAGGAGAGAATCGCCGCAGTTGCTGCCGCGAGCAGCCACAGACCCGACCACAAGACGCCCAGGTCCCAGCTCCATCCCTCATCGAGGACATGCCGCACGAGGTCCCAGACGGGCAATAGGGTGATCGCCGTCCACAGCAGCGCCTGGCGGCGGGCAGCTACACCCCGCTGGGCCGCGGGCCGACGCGCGTATTCTGACGGCGGGCCGAACAGGGAGACGAGCGAGGCGCCACCCTCCGAGGCCTCCTGGCGAGCCTCAGCCAGGAGGTCGCGGACGTGGGCATCGGTCATGTCACCCCGGGCACGCAGGTGAGCGGCGGACTGCTTCTCCCAGTCCTGATCACTGAGGCGGGGGTCGACCGAAGATTGATGCCTGTTATTTTTGCTGTCCAGGACTCCCGGCCAGAACGCACCGACTCCAGCCGCGAGCAAGCCCCAGAGCGCCACACCCGCCAGGTGCCAGAAGATGTTGACATCGGTGATCGTAGACCGGCCCAACCCTACGAACAGCCACCCCATCCCGAGGCTGTAGATCCCGATCACCAAAACACTCACCGCGACGGCGAGCGGGAAAGAGTGCCGGCTGAGCACAACTTTGTACACGATGGGCACCGCCGAGATACCGAAGCCGAGCACCAGCGGCAAGGAAAAGGGTCCGATGTTGTCGTGCCCGTGCGAACCGTTCATCAGTGCGAAGAAGAAAAAGACGATGCCGAAGAGGCACGCGAAGACAAAGGTGTGCAGTAAGAGTGTTCCGACCAATTGTGACCGAGGGGCCTCGATCACGGCATCGTGGTCTTGAAACTCATCGAGACTGGCCGGTGGGCGTTCAGCCATCGTGTAGACCCCCAATCTGTCCTCAGTCACCAAAGCGTTGTGCGCGGGCCTGTTGGCGCTCTTCCCGGAATTTGAAGAAACCCACGATCAGCAGAGCCGTGCCAAGGACTGCCGTTCCGATGTGTATCCACCCAGGCATATCCCGAAAGAACAGTATGGGCGAGATGAAAGCGAAGGTCGCGCCCACGAACCACCACACCGCCTCTTCGCTACTCCGACCATCGTTGGCCACGTTTGCCCTCCCCTTCTTCAGTTCCACCCATCGCGATGGTCGCTCTTTCGAGTGACCGCCGCCCCACTTCGGGGCATTCCTGGTGCTCGAACAGCTGCGAATTCCTTATTTGGTTGTAGGTCTCAGGTTCCGCCTGGCTATGATCGCGCAACCAGCAACGGCTAAAAGCAGGCCCACGATGATGAACAGTCGGCTCGCCTGAAACTCTACGAATAGCCCCGGTACCAACATGATGGCCACCGCGCTGAGCACCCCCACACTGAGGATGAAGAAAACTGCGCGAGACTCGCTGGATCTGCTCATATATTCACCCTACGGGCAGCCTCGGGTTGCTGTGAAGGTGTTTCTTCATCCCCAGTCTCAGGCCAGCTTTGATCCAGATTCTCCTCATGAGGATTGCCGTTCACGAGCCGGAGAGTCGATGCTGAACTCCCTTCCTTTGGGGTCAATGCCTCTCCCCATGTTCCAGCTAGACCGCCCCGATCTGAGCGGGATGAGGGCCCCGGCCAAGCGTGCTCGTGAGCCCACTTTCGGGGAATAACGGACCTGCGGCAAAGTTCCCGTTTCGACTCTTGGTCGCCACCAGGGCCTTTACGTTCTCGAACACGACCGATATCTTGAAAACAGCTCTAGCCACGGGCAGAACCCTTCGACATGGGGCCCAGCTATCGAGACCACTCCTCTTTTACCCACCTCCCGGCTGACATTGATCCCTCGGCGCGGAAATGCAGCGTGCCTGGAAAATCCGCCGGAGCCCCCTCCCCAACTCGCCGAATCACATGGCTGCCCCGCCCGCGAGCGCGCCCACCGCGAAAATCGGTCCTGTTTCGGCCGAACCAGCCCATCCCCAGTAGCACCATGAGCCCACTGAAATCCGCAGAAGGAGTATCCCCATGAAGGCACTCGTTTGGCATGGCGTTGGCGATATACGTCTCGACAGCGTCCCCGACCCCAAGATCCAAGACCCCACCGACGCGATCGTGCGCGTCACCCGCAGCGCGATCTGCGGCACCGACCTCCATTTCATCCGCGGCACGATGGCCGGGATGCGTGAGGGCACCATCCTGGGCCACGAGGCCGTAGGCGTCGTGGAAGAAGTAGGCTCCTCCGTGCGGGGATTGACCCCCGGAGATCGGGTCCTTGTATGCTCCACCATGTCCTGCGGGGTCTGCCGCTACTGCCGGATGGGCCAAACCGCTCAATGTGATGTCGCCAATCCCAACGGCCCCCGTGCGGGCACGTGCTTCTTCGGCGGCCCGGAACCTACAGGGTCAATCGACGGGTTGCAGGCCGAATACGCCCGCATCCCCTGGGCGGCAAACACGCTCATCCCGCTGCCAGCGAAGATCTCTGACGACGACGCACTTCTGCTCTCCGATGTCTTTCCCACCGCCTGGTTCGGCGCCCAGCTGGCAGGGGTCCGGCGCGGTGACACAGTGGCGGTCTACGGGGCTGGGATCGTGGGACAGCTGGCGATCGCCTCGGCTTACCGCCAGGGAGCAGGGCGGGTGTGGGCCATTGACGGCGTCGAGACCCGTCTGGTCAAGGCAGCAGAGCAGAAGGCCGAAGTGATCAACTTCAACCGGGAAGACCCCGTGGAGGCACTCATGGACGCCACCACGGGAGTCGGAGTCGACGCTGTGATCGAAGCAGTCGGGGTAGATGCCCAGCGACCCAGTAGCGGTCCCGCTGCGCAGAAGTACGCCGCCCAGACGGAGAGGTTCGACGCCGAGGTCAACCAAACCGCTCCTGAGACCAATGTCCAGGGGGAGAACTGGGTGCCAGGTGATGCGCCGTCCCTGTCCGCCCAGTGGGCGGTGGAATCGGTGGCTAAGTATGGCCGGATCGGCGTCATCGGGGTCTTCTCCCCCGACCTGACCTCGTTCCCGATCGGAATGGCCACCAACAAGAACCTCACCCTGCGCGGCGGAAACTGTGACCACCGCTCGGTCACCCCGCCACTGATGGATCTCCTGGCCAGCCGCCTATTCGACCCTGCACCGTTCATCACCCAGAGAGAACCCCTGGACGATGTGGTGGAGGCCTATCTCAGCTTCGACCGCAGGGACGAGAGTTGGTTGAAAACGACTTTGACACCCTAGTGACCCCGCGAGGAGGAAAATATGAGCAGAGTAGAAATCCACCAGCACGGACAGACCACTCTTCTGGAAGCGACCGACCCGATGGTCGAAGCGCTCTCGGTGGTCATTCAATCGGGTCTGAGCAAGTCCAACGGACTCGTGATCGATGGCCTCGCCGCTGATTCACCGGGGGTCCCAGATGACGCCTCAATGTCGCTGTGGGTCAGCGCAACAGCGCACGTAAAGTTCATCTTTCGCCCACGGACGGACCTGGAGAAGACGAAAGAGTACGTGGACGTCATGACCGCTTCGCTGGAGCGGGGCGGCCGCATCCACTTCGCCTCCGGCGGCCCAAGGCGCTGAAGCCAGCGCTCCCCACGCTTAGGAGGGGGTCACAGACCGGGTGATGACCGGAGCCTCAACCGTGCCACCTTCGATGTCGTGGAGCTCACCCCCTGCAAGGACCGTGTTACCGGCCCTGACCCCGTGATTCTCGACCAGACCCGCGACCTTGAGACTGCCAGAGAGTCTTCCCCCGGGTAGGACCTTCACCACCGCATCGAGTCCAATCTCGACCGGCCCGTTGTGGTGACCTTGGATCTCCACACTGGCACCCTCACCCAGCACCAGCGGGCCTAAATGCTCACCCACTACTTGACCTGTGCTTCCCGCTTCGAAGCACAGCGGCCCGTAGTGCAGACCCTCTTGAGCAATGACGAAGTGTGCCTGAACGTGCACCGCCCCGGAGTAGGAGCTAGCGAGTTCCTGAGCAGTGGTGACTAGCCACGGTTCGTCCACCTCGGGCTCACTGGCTGGTATATGCGTCGTGCCATGCTGCTGACCCATCGTTGACTCCGATCCGTAGGGAATCTTTGATTTCATCGGCCCGCCGTAGGAACCTCTCTGGTGCTTTCACCCAGAGACCACTCGAGGCCACCACGGGTCCTATTTGCTTTGTCTTAGGAGACCCGGAAGCGCAACCCGAAGTTGTTCAGGAGTGAGGGAAGATGCTCCGGGTCCAAGGAGTGCGACTCCAGCTCCAGATCTGCGCGGCTGAGAATCTCCGCTATGAACTTCGACGTCAGCAGCAACACCAGATGCCGCCCAGGGCACACACCCGGACCGGCACTGAAGGGCACCAGCGGCCAGTCCTTGTGAGTGCGCGGTCGCTCCCAGAGCTCCGGTGCGAAGCGATGCGCGAAGTCGAGTTGACGGTCATCGCGGTGGAAGAACGGTGCGAATACCAGCACGGAGGTTCCCGCGGGTATCACTCCGTGGGCGAACTCCACATCGGTGGTGGTCTCGCGCAGGATCATCGGTGTGGTGGGCCACAGCCTCAGCGACTCCAGCACCGTGGAACGCAGCAGGGGAAGCAACGGGGCTTTCTCCTGCTTCCCCTGGATGATCTCCAGTCTGGCGGCGGCGACAGCCTCTGGGTGGGCTGCCAGCAGCGCCAGCGCGCGGAACGTGGCCATTCCGGCGGGATCGAAGGCGAAGAGCCACTGCGGGATCTGCTGAGCAGGTTCCGCCTGGGAACCCTGGGGCTGTTGACCCATGAAGGACGCGAGGCTGCCAGGTTCCGCGCGATCCAGCGCCTTCTGCATCTGCGCCAGCAGGGCCGCCCGGCCTGACTTGTCCACGGACTTGAAGAACGCCCAATTGCCATCGGCCCGAAGCTTCTCGATCAGTGCGGTCAGCTCGGTGTCCTCCCGCGCGGCGTCACCTAGGACCACGCGTCGCACGATTCGGAACCACGCCTCGAGGAAGGCCTTGTAATCGAGGGCACCTCCGCGTGCGCGCACCTGGTCCAGCAGCGTCGTCGCTTCCTGCTCCACCACGGGCATGAACGTGGCTGCCATACGGTGGACGGGGTGGCAGTGGTCCAGCGTCGCGTCGTTGAGCCGTCGACGCTGGGCGCGCTGCTCACCATGGGAGATGAGGGCAACCTTCGGTTCGAAGTGCTTCAGCGCATGGCGCTTCAGCGCCTCAGCTGTCGCGAAGGGCTCCGGAGAGTCCTCCAACACCCGGTGGACATCGTCGGGATCTAGGATCAGCGCCATCTTCCGACCCGGAATCTTCAGCATCACAGGTCCCTGCCCGTACTTTTCGGACAATGCCTGGGCCCGTCGGACGCCGCGGCCGTCAAGGTCGAAGCGTTCAGAGGCGGCCACCACCTTGGGGCGTCTGATGATGGGGCCTTTAGCGATCATGGGGGCGTGGATGTCCCGAAGAGTCTCCAAGGTCTCCACCAAGGTGGCCTGCGGCAACGGGTTCTGGACGGGGAGTGTCACTTTGGCGCTCACGGGTCGCTTTCTTGTGATTCATTGCATGCTGACTCTCAATGGTCACGGTAGGGACGACGACGCGTGCCACCACCGCCGGGAGGGACACACTCTAACGAGGCGCGTCTTCGGTGCTCCCGTGGAACGTGCTTCACCCGGCAGGACTGGTCCCGTCGGCGGAAAAACCGCTGGGACCAGTCCCTCCCGCGAGTGGGTCTTTGCTGGTTATTCCTTATGGAGTTTGTCCTGCAATGCCCCCGCCGCTTTCTCCACGGTGTTGGGCACCTCCGTGGTGCCGTAGAACCGGGCATCGGGGTGGGTGGGAGGTGGCATCGGCACACCCTCCATGGGGGTGTCCACATACGTGAACTCTCCGAGACCGTCCGGGCTAGGCCCCGACGCCCACGATCCTTCCGCCATGGATCCCCCGTCGGAGAAATTGATCGCCTGGTAGGAGAACTCCCGGTGTTCTTTCTTGATCGGGAAGTTACTCGGAACCGGCAGCTGCTCCACACCGGACTCCTGCAGCTCCCGCGCCGCGGCCAGCCACTGGTTCTGATGATGGGTGTCCCGCGCGAGCAAGAAGGACAGTAGATCCCGCACACCCGGATCATCGGTCTGGTGATAGAGCCGAGCCACGGCAATTCGGCCCTGCATCTCGGCATTGATATTCGAGGTGAAGTCCGCCAACAGGTTCCCGCTGGCTGTCACATACCCGGCGTTCCAGGGGTTGCCGTTGCTGTCCACCGGACGGGCACCGGCTCCGGCAAGAATGGCGTCCTGGACATCCATGCCACCCACCACAGCAGCAACCGTGGGATCGTTCTGGACGGCGTCGTCAGTGATCCCATGGGGGGCTTTTTCCAGCAGCTGAGCGACCATCGTCGCGAGCATCTCCACGTGACCAAACTCTTCCGCCGCGGTGGAGAACAGCAGATCACGGTATTTGCCGGGGATGTGGGCGTTCCATGCTTGGAAGCTGTACTGCATGGCCACGGTGATCTCACCGTATTGGCCACCGATCACCTCTTGGAGCTTGCGGGCGTAGACGGCGTCTGGCTTCTCGGGGGTTGCTCGATACTGCAGGGCTTGTTTGTGATAGAACACAGGATCTCCTAGACGTCGAAGTGCGTGGTGGGATTTGTGGGTGACGGGAACTTAGCTGACGCACGTGTGAGCGTTCGACCTCAGTTGCTCTGAAAAACATGTCGACCATCGACCCGCTCACTGAGCTCTGTGCCGCGTCCATGGTCGAGTTCTCCATCCTGGCGACGTTGCCTTTCCCGCTGTCCGTGAGCGAGCTGGCACACGCTGGCGGAAGAATTAGACGTAGATCCGATCGCGGTGATCAATCGTAGGAAATCAGTTCCACCAGTTCCCCGACCCGCTCCTCAGGCATGGCCCGGGCGATGTCGGCCTGGCTAAGCATCCCGATCAGGTCGTGGCCGTCGATTACCGGTAAGCGGCGGACCTGGTGGGTAGTCATGGTCGCGATGGCTTCTTCTATGGGGTCATCAGCACCGATCGTGACTGGTTTACCTGAGCCAAGTTCGCCGGCGGTGACCTGCCGGGCATCAGTGCCATCGGCGAGGGTTTTTCGCACGATGTCGCGGTCAGTGATGATTCCTTTGAGCCGGTTGTCATCCCCGCAGATCGGTAGGGCCCCGACCTCAAGGTCCCGCATCTTCCGGGCGGCCTCTTCCAGTGTCTGGTTCTCTCCGACGCAATCGGCGCCGGCGGTCATAACCTCGCGTGCTGTGGTCATCTCAACTCCTTGATTCTTGGATAGTTCTCGATCACTGACGGTCTTTCGATGTGGGACTCCGGACAGGCCGTCCTAGGGGCGATTTCCTGCCGCAGAGGTCTTTTCGGCGCCCGGATGGCGCCCGGAATGCTCCTCGAGGGGAGCGTGTTGGTCGCGGCGTGGGCGGTGGGGCAGGCCGCAGGCCTGGTCTGCCAGTTCTTCGACTGCAGCATCACCGCGTTCGGCGCACCACTGGAAGACATCTGTCGGGTGCAGCAGACCAACGGGGCCCTGGTCATCGGCGACGACGACAGGGCGGATGCCGTGATCACGGTAGTACTGCACACAGGTTTCTGGGGAGTCTTCCGGGCTCAGCAACGCTGGCATAGGCGCCACCAACTGTGCGCAACGCCGTCGGAACCATTCTCCTGGGTGGAGTTCTTGGAAGGCGGTGATGTCTTCATGGGTGATAACCCCGGCGGGGCGGTCGTGGAGGTCCCGGACGATGAGGTGTTCACTCTGCGCCCGATCAAGTGCCTGACGCGCCGCCTCAAGCGACTGGGTCTCACACACAGAGGGTTCCCAGGGGCGTAGGAGATCACGGATGAGAAGGGGCATCAGGGGCTCCTTGAACTTGAGATTCGGAGTGGGATTCGGGCCGTTAGAGTCGACATGTGCCCCCGACCCTGGGGCGGTGATCGCGGGGGCTGACATGGCGTGGTTGGTCCAAGCGAAGGACCGAGTGAAATCCAGGTCCGGGTGGTCCAGGCACCACCGGAACACCGCAGCGGGGTACACGATCCCCACCGGTTTCTTGCCGTTGAGGACCAGCAGCGGCCTAACCGTTTCTGCGCGATACCGCCAGAGCACCCCTTCGACCGGCTGCTCAGCCCGTAAGAAGTCCAGCTCCTCTGGGCAGGCTCTTACGCAGGGAAGCTGCGGCCAGGTCTGAGGGTTCGCAGCCGCCGCGGCGGCCATATCCCCGCAGGTGAGCACACCCAGGGGCTCACCCACCGGGGAGAGCACCAACGCTGCTCTCTCAGAGTTGGAAGAACTCTCCCACCGGGCCTTAAACAGAGGTGCGGCGGTCTCCAAGGATTGTGCAGAACACAATGTGAGTTCTACCGGGGACATCAGATCAGCGACACAGCTCAAGCGCCCACCCCCTGACATTCACGGGGGAAGGGCGGCAGTGCGGTGGTGATCTGGGAGAGACCGGCAGCGGCGCGGCGCTGGTCGATGTAGAGCTCTAACGCGGCCAGACCCACCGGGTCGATATGGTCCATGTCTCGTAGATCGACGAATAAGTCAGGGCAGGAGACGAAGGCTGCGCCGCGGTCAAGGATCTCGATGACTGTCTGGACCGTGTCCAGGGTCAGGCAGCCCAGCACTTGAAGCCGAATCGGCCCGGAGAGATCCGCGGCGTCGATTACGACCCGAGAAGAATGCGCCATGCCACAGTCCTTGAAAGAGAAGATCAAGTGCCCGTGGCCTGAGCAATTCTCAAACTAGCTGAACCTTTGTGGAGCTGTAAAGAGCCTCGACGCCACAAGTTGATCCTGGGTAGCCAAGAAGCCGAACCCTCGCGTAGCGTCGGGCAGAAGCTGTCACCGACATAGCGGCAAGCCCACCCCAACCAGGACGGAGCCTGTTATGGCCACCGCCGAGACCAACCGGGAACTCTCCGCCGAGCTCCATAAGGTGCTTCTTGAAAACGAGAACATTGCCCGAGTGCTGAACTCCATCACCCAGCTCGCTGTTGAACATCTCTCGGTAGACCGCAGAGTTCTTTGTGGCATCGTGCTCCATCGTCCGCGGAAGAACATGGTGGTGGCCAGCAGCTCCGACGAGGCCCAGCACATGGATGAGGTCCAAGCAGGGTTTGATGAGGGCCCCTGCTTAGAAGCCCAGCGGACCAACACCTTGATTCGGGTCCCGGACGTACGGTTCGAAACCCGCTGGCCCAACTACATGAACGAGGTTCGCGACCAGGGGCTCCGCAGCGTCCTTGCGGTGCCCCTCGGGTTGGAGTCCACCGCCAGTGCCGCGATGAACTTCTACGCCGTAGAGCCCGGTGCTTTCAGCGACGAAGACGGCGACGCTGCCCTGCGCTACGCCGATGTCGCCTCCGTGGTGGTGGGGATCGCGCTGCGTATCGCAACTCACGCGGAGGAGGCCGAAGACCGGCGTCTTGCCATGGAGTCACGCACTACGATCGATCTCGCCGCCGGGATCATCATGGGGCAGAACCGATGCAGTCAGGATGAAGCCATGAGAATCCTCAAGAGCGCGTCGAATCATCGCAACATCAAACTTCGCGTTCTGGCTGAGCAGATCATCGCCTCGGCCGGGCGTGGTCCAGCCTCGACGAACTTCGAGCCCTGAGTTCGGAGGACACCCGTGACATTGAGAACCAGGCACCTCGGAAGGATCTCCCAGTCCGATAGGTGACGCGATCATGGCTCGCCGATGCGGCCGGCACGACTGACCGGAGGTCGTGATCCGTTGTTATGAGCTCTGCAACCTTGCGCGATGGGGCTTCCCGACTCTAGCGTGCTGGGATGGATACGCAACTGCACGCACTGGCCCTGAATTGCACCTTGAAACCATCGCCTGACCAGTCCAGCACGGACGTGATCACTGACCAGCTACTCACTGAGCTGGCCTCCCATGGCGTTACCGGAGAGACGATCCGGGTCGTTGATTACGACGTCAAGCCAGGCGTCAAGGCGGACATGGGAGGCGGGGACCAGTGGCCGCAGATCCTCGAGCGGATCAACGCGGCCGACGTTTTGATATTTGGCACCCCGACCTGGGTGGGTCATATGTCTAGCGTGGCCCAGCGTGTGCTGGAACGTCTGGACGCAGCACTGTCCCAGATCGATGACCAGGGACGCCCGGTCATGTTTGGCAAGGTCGCGATGGTCGCAGTTGTGGGCAATGAGGATGGCGCGCACAAGATCATCGCCGACGCCTTTCAGGGGCTCAACGACATCGGGTTCAGCATTCCCGCTCAGGGTGGGACCTACTGGAATCACGAAGCGATGAACCCTAAGGACTATAAGGACCTCGACGAGACTCCGTCTGCGGTTGCCGCGACGAATAAGACTGCCGCGGCGAACGCGGTGCACCTTGCCCGCCAGCTGACCCGGCATCAGTACCCGGCCACGTAGTCCCTCTAGAGGCGGTCCAGAAGACTCCGGGCACTCTGCCGTCCCCGGCAACGAGAGGGCCAGTTTCAAACCCAGGGCGTCACTTCTCCCCCGCCGTGGAAGATTCGTGCTTGTTCAGCAGGGACCGCAACAGTTCCAAGGAGCGCAGCTGGGTCTGGGCCAGGATCTCCAAAGGCTCACCAGAGAAGTGATGCATTTCAGCCTCCACGGTGCCCGACACGCCGGCAGCAACCCACGTCGTACCAGGGGGCTGGCCCTCCTGGCCTTCGGGACCCCCGGCACCACTGGCCGCAACACCGGAGTCGGCCTCGAATAGGGCAGTGACCCCTTCTACCATGCTGATGACGGCTTGTTCAGATATCACCGGCCCCTCCGGCACACCCAGCACTCGGTGTTTACTGTCGGTCTGGTAGGCCACCACTCCCCCGGCGAACCACTCCCCCGACCCCCCGGCAGCTGCGAATTGGTTGGCGAGCTTACCGCCGGTCAACGATTCGGCCACCGCGACGGTGAGTCCCCGGCGGGTGAGAATCGCTCCAATGTCGGACGCGACCTCCGTGGCCTGCGCCTCAATGGTCTCGACACTCTTCACGACTGATCCTTCCTGTTGTTCATTCTCTTCGGGGCAGGCCGCCCCGCGGGTAGTCCGATCAACTCTCTTCTGGCTGGTGAGAGACAGTTGGGTTTTCGGAGGTTCCTTCGCGAGCCTGGCGCGCGGAAGCGACGTCGTCAACGACGACCACGATGTGGCGCACGCTAGAGATTAGCGACCCGTAGAGCGGCCAGGAGGTGCTCGGGAGTCCCTTCTGCTCTGCCATCTCGGTGGACAGGGAGTTGAGGTTCTCATGCATGGAGGCGACCTCCGCATCCGGGTTCGCGATCGCCCGGCCCGCATCTCCGACGATCTGCGCCCACTGTTCGCGGAAACTCTCATCCCACTCGCCATCGACGTAGGTCGCCTCGCGCAGGGTGCGAGCCAAGTGACGCAGATGTGAGACACCCTCGTCGGCGCGTTCCAGGATCTCTTCATAGCTCGCCTCTTCAGCGTTCCAGCTGCTCACCTCCAGGCTTTGCATGCCCTGTCGGGCGCGTGGGTTGGCGCGGCGAGACTCGCGGGCGAAGCGGACAACGGTCCAGGCTGAGTTCAGCTCCTGGGTCATCGACTCGGTCTCCTGGAACCATGCCTCTGCCTTGTCGGTGTCCCAGGAGTCTGAGAACTCCTGGGAGACGCTCACCAACACGCTTCCCATGCGCTCGTTAACGCTGTCCACGTAGCGACCGGCTTGTTTGTCGCGGAGCGGCGGAACGATCAGCAGGTTCACCATTAGGCCAGCGGCCACACCGACGACGACCTCCAGGATGCGATCATCGAGCAGCGGAGCCTGATCATCGAAGCCGCTGCCTAGCACGAAGATCGCGGTGGTGGCGATCGCGATCCCCTCATCTCGGATCCAGGAGATCCGGGCTGCGGTAACTCCTACCAGAAGAGCCAGGGCGAAGGTCCACAGACTGACGCCGAGTAGATGCCCGATCAGGAAGGAGAGTCCGACGCCGATCGTGGAGGCGATGGTCGTCTGCACGCCTCGGGAGAGCGAACGGTGAACCGTGGCGTGGACCGTCAGCAGCGCCGTCCAGGGAGCGAGGAACGCCAGTTCTGATTCCAACACCGATCTGGAGACCCACCACGCGGCGGTGGCAGCGATTACGGTCTTGAGGATCTGCAGCACATCAGTGAGAAACTCTGGGCGCTGGACCACGCTCCTGATCTTCTTGGTGTGTCCCCGCGGAGCACGGCCGTCCGCGGTCCTGGGTGAGTAATCGTGCTGGTTCAATTCGTGCCTTTCTGAATCCGCTTTCCACGAGTTGTCGTCCTTGGTGGTCGGGGCCTGTTACAAGTAACCGTTTGCCTGTGTAAGGTGCCACGTGCTTCACCGGCTGTTGCCGAATCACCCCTGCGTGGCGAGCCGTGTCCACGTTTCAAGGCGTGCTTGGGCTCCCAGGATGGCTGTAATCGGGGGTAGGGCCGACACGTTGGACAAGTTCCTCGATACATACTTGCGGGCGCGCTTCAGCGATAGCGGAGCTGGTGAGCAATCCTTTCACCGTAAGGCCGTCGAGGACCAGCAGGTGCTGGGTCTGGTGGATCGCCATCTGCGCGATCGCTTGTTCCAGCGTGTCGTGGATTCCGATACTGAGCGCGTCGGGACGCATCAGGTGTTGAGCCCGCAGTGAGCCTGCGAGCTCGCCGAGGGATTTGAAGGCTCGGGAGATGTCACTGCGGGTGACGACTCCGATAAGAGCCCCTTGCGGATCGCACAGCGGGAGGCTGTCGATCTTGGACTGATCCATGGCGGCTGAGGCTTCTGTCAAAGTGGAGTATGGGTTCAGGTATGGCGTGTCATCGTTCATCAGCTCTGCAATTGTCGACATAGCTGGGGCTCCTTAGGAAGTCAGTAATTCTCGTGTTCGGGATGTGATCGAGAAGTTGAGACCTCAACGGGTCGGTCCTCGGTATCCACTGGACACACTGGAGGGGTGAATGCCGGATGCGGGACCCTGACCGTCGGCAAGATATTGAGCCGACACTCCCCCGAGCGAGTCACCGGCGCGTAGATGTGGCGTGATGGGTTCCAGCAGGTCAACGCACAGGATTTTGCGGCAGCCGGAAAGGGTCGTGCGGCTTTTCGAGAGAATGCAGCCTTCATGATCGGACCCACCGGGTGGTCCCACGAATCGACGGCGAGTGCTGCAGAGGTCTCGTAATCAAAAACCCGCGCCTCGAAGGGTGGCTGTGTCACCCAGATCGTTCGAGGCAGAGCACTCATCAGCTCTCTGACAGCGGTCATGACGTAGCCGACCTGACCCGGTGCAGGGCCGCGGGGTGGGTCACCGGAGGCCAAGACGTGTCGAGCACAGAGAAAATAAGAAAGCTCAGCAAGAAATCACCCTTGAATGTTGATCAAGAGCCCTCTGCTTGAGCTACTGAGCCAGCCTAACTCACCGGTTTCAACGCAGGAAAATCACCATCAATCAATCCCCCTGCCGCAAGAACCGGAGCCGCACCCTTCAGGGACCACTACGCGGCAAGGGGTTGGTTCGCTAGGGGCTTCTCCGTGTCAATGCCGGCGTCGTCGGGGTCCTACTCGCGGCCCTTTAGAACCCGGTATCCGCTGGCGCGATTTCTCGACGTTGGGCTCGACGCACCACTGCTTGCTATCGCCACCCGCGTCGCGCTGAATAGCTGGAACAGCCGGCCTGGGCGGTCATACTGGCCGCTGGCCTCTCGGGTCGACTCATCCTCTAAAGCCACGCCGCACGTGCTGGGGGGATCTACGCCACAAGTCAGGACTACGAATGGCGTGCAGCTCACATTGCGACACAGCACTGCACGTAAGCCGATGGTCTAACGGGCGGTGTAGAGGATTCGCACGCGGAAGTTCTATGGGGCGGTACCTCTAAGGAACTGACCTACGGCGGCGGAAGTCAGCTCCTCCAGCCGTTCCACGTCGACGAACCCGTTGTTGACGAGAGCGGCGAGCCCATTGATCGTGGCATAAAGGACGATCCCGATGTCCTCATAAGGAAGCCATTGGATAATTCGCTTGTGCTGACCTTCGTGAATCAGGTTGACCAGGGGTTCGAAAGCTCACTTGGCAGCAAGGGTCACCGCCGTCTTCTCCAGATGATGTTTCGTCACATTCATCAGTTCCATGAGCGCAGGGTTTTCCGTTGCAAAGTTCACGAACGCCGTCTGCTGCGCAACCCGAAGCCAATGACGGTGACCACCACTGCTACTCCGAGGTGTGCCCAGCCCGGGTACGTCCAGCCGCTCAACCCCGCTGTCACGGGGTCCTCAAAAATGAACCGCATCAATGCCCACACCAAAAGGATCACTCCGGCAAGGAGCACGTAACGCCGCGCTGCTTCAGCGCCACGAAACACGACAATCACCAGCCCGACCCCTCCCAGGAGCATGTGGACCACGTGAGCCAACTGCGAGGTAGGCAAGACCCCAGGTCGATCAGCCCCATCGCCGGTGACACTCAAGCTCGGGACTTCCGGCGCAGCGCCAATGTCCCAGAGGAGCCCAATGATCCCCATAGTCAACAACCCAAGCGCGACCACCATGGCGGTCAGGCGAGCGAACTTCTCTCGCTTCCGAGTCCCACGACGAGTAGGACCCGCATCCTGCTCCTCGTGCTTGGCGTATGAATTCCCGGCGGCGCGGTTCACCATTGATCTGCCGTCTGCGTCATGCCGCCTCGAGATCCACCTGGCTGACCGCTCGACTCGGCGCCGGTGAGAAATCGAAGGTGGTCGCTGAGGCGGCGCTGGTCTCGGTGAGCTCAGCAATCGTGGTGGGAGCATCCGATGCGGCGATGACACTGCTGGTGAGCATTCCCCGCAGCATCCCGTCCTGCACCACTGGCAGGAACTCGGTCGTATGGGCGGCCATCAGACACAGGGCCTCATCGACCGTCTGATCTAAAGACACTGTGGGTGTCGCGATGGCCATGACATGCTGGGCCCGCAGCGAATAGGCCAGCTCCCCCATGGAACGCCGCGCGTGCTTCAGGGCACCTTTGGTGACGACACCTAAAAAGTACCCATGGGGGTCACATAGCGCCAGAACGTCAGTGCCGGTCTGAGCCATCCCGCGGGAGGCCTCCTCCAGCGGGGAGTCCAGACGCAACCGCATCGGGGTGGGTTCCATCAGCTCGTCAATCGTATGCATCGTCGGCTCTCTCTTTGTCGTTGAATTCCACCCGATGGAAGGCAGGCGGCTCACCATCTCGGCGAGCAGACCGGGTCACCCTCGATAAGGGGGCCCGCGCGTGGCAGGGCCTCACCGCTGCGTCGGTCGTTTAGTGAGGCTTACGGTGCGTGAGTTCCTGCAGATTTACCTGGCAGCGCAACCTGGGCGTCAGCCTGTGCGCTAGCTGTCGTGGGAGTCAGGGTGGTGAACGCTTTGGCGCTGAGAAGAATGGTCACAATCAACAGGGCCGCGAGGACGAAGCCGTTGACTGTGTGAATAAGTGCCATGTCCATGAGGAAGTCCTTCGAAATCAATCAGTCAGCACACGGGGTGCGACGAGGGTGTGGTCTAACGCGCGGCTGACGCGCTCGGAGCGAATGCGAACTGAAGATCTCGCGAAGCGAAGGTTTCGCCGAGCAGGCGTTCCACATTCGCGATCACCCCGTAGGTGACAAGCTCCATCACCGCTGAAGGGTCGGTATCGGCGACCAGGGTGCAGGTGAGGTGGAACACCAGCTCCGTCGATTCACCGGAGATTTCTACGATGGCGGATTCCACGTCTTTATGGGCCATCAATCCAGATGAGGCAGCTTTGGCCATCTGGTCATATCGCTGAACCTCTGTGCTCGCATCTGTGCCGGAGTCGTGGTCATCTGGCTGGACCGCTGGGATGCCATTCCCAGGGTCTGTGTCCGCTTCGTTCGGAGCGGCGAGGTGTGGCTGTTGGGTCTGTGTCGTCGTGTCGTCCATGTCATCTCCTGCATTCACCTGGCCAGACTCTCAACACGCTCATGAAGCCTGTGAAAAGCCTGCCCACATTTTCATTGCTTGTCTTACCCCTGACAACAGTTAGAACATATAACGGTTAGACGGTGTAACGCAATCAGGTAGAATCGACCGCGTGAAGGAGGTTATTCACTCATGAGCAACACTTCAGAGAAGATAGCCACAACAGTGGCTACGGGTAAGTCCGTTCGCGGAGAAGCCCGCGCTACGCAGACCATTGATGGTGGCGGCTATTGGTATGGCCGCAATGATGAATCGTTTTCCTCGATCGATCTCCTCAACCTACTGCGCGAATACCGCGAGGCGGAGAAGCAGATGCGCACCAGGACTCAAGAGTCCATGCGCATGGGAGAGACAGACCTCGTTGCGTTGCGATTCCTGGTCAGAGAACGCGCAGCCGGCAGGACACCTCGCCAGCGCGACCTCGCCCAAGCTTTAAGGCTGACTGCCGCCTCGACAAGTGTGTTGGTGGATCGTCTTTCGAAAGACGGGTATATCCGCCGGATCCCACACCCTGACGATCGACGGTCGGTCGCTTTAGAAGTTCTTGGCGAAACCGACAGGGAAGTCAAGGCCACGCTCAGTGGCATGCACGCTCGGATGATCACCGAAACTGAAGCCCTCACCGAGGATGAACGCACCGGCGCCGCGAAGTTCCTTCGAGGCCTCATCAGCAGCGTGAGCGGTCCATAAAACGGTGTTGCTGGTGAACCCAGTGATGGAGATCAGATCGAAGGTTTTTCTCGGATGTCACTCGTCACATAAAATTATGATGTCGGCCTGATCCTCCCCTGAAGGACCGGGCCGACTTTTCGTTCTTCCGTTCATTGAGCACACCCATTTGGCCCTCCCGACAGTCCCCTCGGAACTTCTCGTGGCTCTTCATACCGGCGTCACGGACCACAGGAAATTCAGTCGTCGTCTTCTGGCCGTGTGCTGAAGCGTCGCACGACGCGTGAGGTGGGTGTCTTTGCCGCCCATTCGGCTGCGTGGCGGGAGGGTGTCCATTCCGCGGGTCTCCGGCCCTGCGTGCGGGACGAGAACTCGATGGTGATGCCGAGTTGTTCTACGAGGCTGCTGGCGAGGTGCCGCAGTTCCTCGTGTTGCTGATCATCAGGCGCGCCATGGCGGAGAGTATGAGACGCCAGCATTTTTTCGTAGAAGCTGCGCTCCGCAGTGGGGTGTTCGAGCATGAGAATGGCCCCTGTACTGCTCTCAGGGACGTATCCGGTGCAAGGGCGCTTCCTGAGAGCTATTGAGTTGATAACGGAAGTCGAAGGTGTGCCGTTGAAGAAGTCAACCATTCTTTAGTGTCTGCGGGAAGACTGAGCGCCCACCCCTCGCCCCGGACGCGACTCGAACCGGAAGCGATGACGGCGCACGGTCCACTCAAGGGGATAGGCGGCGCTTCTGCTGCGACTACAGAGGCCAGTTCCACTGAGAGACAGTTGAACTTCACTGCAGGTCAATCTCACAGCAAAGCCCCGCCAGGGGCTAGGACACTGACGGGGCCTCGGCTTACTGAGGTGTTCCTTGTCAAGAACATCAACCTGGTCGAAGGGACTAAAGACCAGGCTGTGACACCACCGTAAGTCATAGTCGCCGTTGCGGGGAAGCCCCTGGCTGACTCCTACTCACCACAGGCCGTTGCCTGGAGCACAAGGTCGATTACACCCCATACATACACCTGCGTGGGGGCGTCGCGGAGAGCCAGACCACCTCAACAGTGACCCTAGGATCTCAACAGTGACCCTAGGATGCTGTGACCTTTCCCGTAGAATGTACGGGTAGCTCAAGCAGCGGGCTCTTGGAACAATTTTTCGAGGGTGGCTCTTTTGCGACACTTTCCTCTCCCCCGCTCCCCCGCGTCTGGTGCTTACGGGCGCACCCGGGGCGATGGAGTTCTTGCACTCGGACCCCCGTGGGGTGCAGCGTGATGCGGGTCCACGAGCTGATGGCGCCGGCGCCTCGGAGGATCTGGATCACCCAGTCTGCGTCCGATGCTGCCAACCTGCTCGATCACCAGAACTCCGCGATCGTCGTCGTTGATCTATCGGGTCTCCCAGTTGGTCTGGTCACCCAGGCAGCAATCTCTCGTGAGGCCACACATCACCCTGACCGGTGGAGCAAAGTCAGATGCGCACATGTGATGGAAGCCCTGACCTGCAGGTTGGGCCCGGAGGACTCGATCGAATGCGTCCTTGCCCAGTATCGCGACGGCGGTCCGCGACCACTGCTGGTTTTCAGCGGAGACAACCCCATCGGGACGCTCTATCCGGAAGACGTTCTGGCCTCGAGCCCTCAACTAGAGAGCTCTCACTCACACCCTGCGTCACACCCATCCGCTCTTGTATCCGATGCGTGACGTGGCGGTCCAACCTCACTCTCCCCAGTCAGAGACTTCTTCCAAGGAGACACCACTCATCATGACGACCGTCGCACATCTTATGACCCCACAGGTCCCACACCTCAGTGCCCACTGCACCCTCCAAGAAGCCGCTCGCGCCTTTAACCAATCCGGCCTTGGTGCTCTACCGCTCTGCGACACGGGCGGCAAACTCCTCGGCGTCGTCACCAGCCACAATATTTCTCGAGCATTCCGTTCCCTCGGAGACCTCGCCAACTCTCTCAGGGCCCAGCACCTCATGGACCCTCACGCACCGAGGATCAGAGCTCACGACTCTGTTGAAAAAGCCATGGCGCAAATGGCCATCCATCAGACCCAGTACCTCCCCGTCCTCGACGGCACCGGTGTCTGCGGGATGCTCACCAGCACCCAGATTGGCCAAGCCGCACCGAAAGTACAGGTCGAAGAGCTCGTAGGCCACGTCAAGTCCCCCGACGACGTGGCCCAAACTGAGGCGCCCTGAGAGCCCGATGAACGAGGTGGGGGCTCGTTGGAAAGGAACAAGAAACTGCCATGGTAGAGGTAATCCGTGGAAAGTTCGGTTCTGCACCCCAGGGGTCAGCACCTCAACAAGCACCCCTAGAAGCTCGCATCGACGAGCTTCTAGGGGTGCTTGGCCCGGCGTTGATGTCTTCGATCCTCGACGTGGAGGTTCGCTCACTCGCGCAGTGGTGTTCTGGACGCGCATTGACTACGTGGTGCGAGACGCGGGTGAGAGAGCTGGATGCGGTCTTCCATCTGGTGTCCCGGGCCAAGGGACAGGACGAGGTTCGCGGATGGTTCCTAACACCGAATCCTCACCTGAAGGGCAGCACGCCAGCAAAGACACTGCGGGCAGGACAGGGACGTGCGGTAATAGGCGCGGCTTGCGCAGACTCAGGAATCGTCGGCAATATCCGATCGAGGCGCGGTGCTCCCCACAGGTGAAAAGCGCCGGTACTGCTCGGCCTCCGAGGGCTTTCCACGGCAAGCTGTGGCCTCGGCAAGGGGATTCCAATATGCGCCGTAGGCGGGTCACCTAGCGGTCGGATCGGCTTAAAGACTGGGGACTTGAAGACCATCAGCCGTCGAGGCTACCTACCAGGCAAACACAGATCATGAGCCTGACACGGGCTGCTTTCTGCTAACCGGGAATCGGCTCTTTGGTTGCCTTCTGCAACCTTACTGGACTCCCCTGATTCATTTAGATAGATAGTTTTGGGTGCATCTGAGCTGAGAAAGGCGTCCAGTTCCGCCCGTGTGTCCACATCCACATTGGTCTCGATACCACCGATATCGACGAACTCCGGTTCGGACTCGGCCCTGTCCGGGATGGAGGCACAGCCCGTAATTAAAATACCTACCGCCATCGTGACGCCGGCAACGCCGTAGATCGCTCGTACGTCTCGATTCATCTGATTCTCCTCCGCCGTGGGGCATCACGCCTGCACTTTTGATCACGGTATTTATCTCTTCACGCTATGTCTCGGTGGAGGTAGTTATCAAGCACAGGTGACCACCCAGCAGGCCATACGGCAAGAGCCAACGGGCATGACATGGCCGGGAAGGAACCATGCACCGTTCGCTCACCACGACGCATCTGCTAACTGGAATCATGAGTCGCGTGCCTCGAGACTTTCTCTCCACATTCTCAGCCCGGACGCGGGCACGCCTTGTGTGCGTTGAAGGATCCCTCAGCGGGCACCTAGAGACTCCGCTGCGCGACAATGGGAAACGGTAGGGCTCACAGATCCGCCACGTGAGATGAGTCCAGAGGATGCCTCAGTGAGGTCGCTTCGATCAGTTGCCGCACAGCATACTCACTGCCGGACACCTGGACCTGCGGAAGCTGTTCTAGGGCCACGCCGCCGATCACGCAGGCTTTCCAGTCCTGCGTCGTGGCCGATACCTGAGCATCGGTCGGTTCCGGCTCAAGCGACCGCTCCACAGTCGTAGCTCGCTTCGACATCCGCGCGACGTAATTGACCGGCTGCGCGTCCTGCCGCCGGGAATCCGTGAAGGTCAGCTCAACACGGCGTTCACCCGTGCCCTCTGGTGCCGGTCGTGCATGCGCGCGCATCGCCAGGACAACCGTGTCGGGACTCATCCCCGCGTGAAACGGCATGGTCGGTGAGGCTACGGCCCACATCGATAGAGCAGTGTTCACTGCCTCGAGTCCGTAGCCCCACTCGGTGAGTTCGTAGACATCAATGTGACCGAGGCCAGGCAATCGCCGTCGCCTTGCGATGCCATTGGACTCGAGGTCCTGGAGTCGTTGGGTCAGGACGGTGGGGCCGATTCCGATCACGTCTCGCTGGATATCGGAGAAGCGCTTGGGGCCCAACAGGAGCTCTCGCACGATGATCAACGTCCACCGCTCACCGACGAGGTCGAGGGCATGGGCGGCGGCACAACCATCGTCATAGGAACCATAGGACCGTCGGGAAACCATTGACTCAGTCTACTACTGACACAGTAGTATTCGCTTCATAAACAGTACAAAACGGTTTGCCGGCTCTCCTTGCCGCAGACCTATGACTCCACTAGAGAGCGGACGGGCATGCGAACCTCATCAGCAGAGACTTGGCAGACCGTTCACGCGGAGAGGCGGCGGCTAGCCGTAGATCTTTCGGAATTGCGCGCCGACCAGTGGTCTCTGCCTTCTCTATGCCCGGGTTGGGACGTCCATGATGTGTTGGCGCATATGGTCGACTCTGCACGGACCACTCGGCTTTCTTTCGTCCGGGACCTGTTCAGGGCACGTCTGGACTTTGATCGCGCGAACGAGAACGGCATCACCCGACACAAGAATCAGGATCCGCGACAAACGCACGCGGCTTTCGAGGCAGCACTCAACCTGACACGAACCCCGCCGGCTGCCCTTGCAACACGCCTTGTGGAGGCCATCGTGCACGGAGAGGACATTCGACGGCCTCTCGGTATCACTGCGGCGTATCCGGACTCGGCGATCCATCAAGCACTCATCTACCAACTCCGCACCCCCGTCTCCTTGGGCGGTGGACGCGAGCGTGCCATTGGCCTGCGCCTGATCGACCGCAAAACCGGGGAGAGCCAAGGACAGGGTGAAGATGTCGAAGGGGACCCCATCGATCTGCTGCTCGCACTCTCCGGGCGACCCGTGCACCCGGAGCGGCTCACCGGAAGCGGAGCACCTCGCCTTGCCCACACCACGACGCCCACTTCGGCCCCAGACAAGCCGCGTAACCCGCGAGGAAGCGATCGATCAACATGACAGGAACTCAGAACTCCCACTTGTGGTCCTTGATCCACGCCGAACGCCAGGCACTGGCAGATGACCTGGCAAGCCTCAGCCCAGAGCAATGGAGACACGACACCCTGTGCGGGGAGTGGGACGTCGAGCAGGTCGTCGCCCATCTCACCGCGGCCGCCAGTGTGAACGAATGGCAATGGGTGCGCAGCATGCTCGGCGCGCGCTTTCGGCCGCACGTGCACAACCAACGCCGGCTCGTTGAGCACCTGGGCGCGACCCCCGAGGAGACGCTCAACCGGTTCCTTGCCGTGATCCGCAGCACCACGGCGCCGTCAGGGCACATCCCGGCATACCTCGGGGAGGTTCTCGTGCATGCCCAGGACATCCGCTGGCCGCTGGGACTGACCAAGACACCCAGCATCGAGGCACTGACACCTGTAGCCAACTTCTATGCCCGCCGAGACTTCACCGTCGCCAGCCGCACGCATATCCTCGGACTCCACCTATCGGCGAGTGACGGACCCTTTGCAACAGGCTCGGGTCCCGACGTTACGGGTTCGACTCTCGCTTTGGTGATGGCCATGGCCGGTCGCGCCGCCTATCTCGACCAGCTCGGCGGACCGGGGGTATCAACCTTGCGGGCACGCCTGCACAGCAGTTCATCTTGAAGCCGACGTCACTTCGGAACCTGACCGACCAAGGACCCGCCCACGAGGAAGCAGGCTATGCCCGAGTTGCCACAGAAACTGGACCACACCTTCACCGCGCTGATCGGAGTAAACGTTAAGGACGAGATATGGCCTTGTGTCGAAGTTCCCGGCTCGGCTGAGCTTTTCGAGACAAGAAGGAGCGTGCGGGTCGACGCGACCGTGGACGGTATCGCTGTGCGCGATGTCGGACTACTGGTCACCGGCCGCGGTGGACACATGCTCTCCCTCAACGCGACTCTGCGAAAACGCCTCGGTGGAAAGGAAATCGGAGACGAGGTGGTCGTTTGCCTCCAACGCCGCCTCCGCTGAGTTATCCACCGCATCTCTACGTCAATCCGGATCGCACGCTGGGCCTCTGAGCACACCGCCCGTAAGCCGGTCGTTCACCGTTCGGGGTTCCTAGAATCGAAACCTCACTGCCCCGGCATGTGGATTGGATCGCTGAATGGCGGTTTTCTGAGATCGTTCGGTGGCGTCTCAGTTGCCGATCACGAGGATGCTGGCGGCGGCTTCGATGACGTCATCAGTGATGGTCTCCAGCTGGTTGATCTTCAGCACTCGGGTGATCTGAGGAAACAGCCGTTCAAGGAGCCGGAAGTTGCCGCGGGTGATGCGCTCGACCGCGGCAATGGCTTGGGCATCAGTGAAGTCGTCAGGGTCCAGAGTGCGGCCAAGGCGTTTCCAGTGCCTGTCGAGGACGAAGAGCAGTTCCTCGCGACCGAGCGCCCGGTAGCGGTGTGAGAACCCGAGGCGGGAGTACAACTGGGGGTAGTGGCGGAAGCGCTGGTCGATGCCGGGCATCCCGATAAGGATGATCGCCAGCTGGTGGCGATCGTGTTGATCCCGGAGAAGCTCGAGCGCGGTCGGGGTCAGTCGTTCGGCCTCGTCGATGATCAGCAACTCTGCCCACCTGGTCACATCCCCGACGCGAGTGCCTGTGATCTTGCCGATGCTGCGTTGGTGTTCGGTGACGCAGATCCCGAGCCTGATTTGTAAGTGCTCGATCTCGCGCATGAGCTGCTTGTGCCTCGGCAGAACCTCGGGGGTGTAGAACACGGTCCGGGACCGGTTCGCCGTGGCGTGATGCTTCGCATCCTCGGCAGTGCGTGGTCCCCATTCGTCGATGTAAGCCCCCAGGGTGTCCCAATGAGCGTAGCGGCGGGCCGATAGGGTCTTGCCGACTCCGGCGTCGCCGTGACAGATCCCGATCGTGCGTTCTTTGCGCACTGCGGTGGCGAATTCCGTGAAGCGGCGATGTTCCTTGGTCACGATGAAGTCTTTGGTCATCATTCATCCTCTTCATAGGTGCGCAGCTTCGACCGTCGGGCAACGGGCGCAGTGATACGGGTCTCTTTGCGATCAGCCACACGGGGGATGCGGTCATTGATGTCTTTCCGCAGTTGCCGGCGGCGAGCCCGGCGGGCGGTCTCGATCTCGCGCAGGCTCAGTCGTTGGTTCGGGTGGGCTTCGTCGATGGCGACGCAGATGAAGGTGTCGTGGTCATAGACCCGAACCTCTGAGATATCGCGCGGGTCATAGCGGATCGTGACGGGTTTACCCACGAACGGGGCCAGGGTCGGTGAAAGGTAGCGCTGGCCTTGGAAGTGGATGCCGTCGCGCTGAACGGTGCGATGCTTCGGGACCGTCAGCAGCAGCCCATCGAGTTCTGCCAGGCTCTCAGGCATGCGTGGCAGCCACCCATCGGCGACCCACGACATCTTGGGGCTGGTGCCGATCTCTCGGTGTGGCCGCTCGTTATAGGCACTGATGAATCCGGCGATCTCCTGATCCAGGGCAGCCAGATCCAATGAGGGCTTCGGATTCCTCACCCCGGGTGTGAGGTGTCCGGGCAGGGTGGAGAGTAGTTCGGTGTTGAGTGTGCCGAAGAACCGTTCGATCTTGCCTCGGCCTTGCGGACGACCGATGGTGGAGAAGATCATTCGGATCTTCAACGCGACCGCGGTGTATTCAAGATGCTGGCTGGTGAAGTCGCTGCCATGATCAATATGAAGGACGTCAGGCAGTCCGCACATCGCCCACGAGGGATCTTCCTTGCGCCAAATCGTTTGTCGCAGCGCCAGCGCCGTATTCATCGCAGCCGGTGTGCCGGTGAAGAGCATGTAGCCGCAGATCGAGCGGGAGAAGTCATCGATCACCGTGGTGAGCCAGGGGCGGTCCGGGGCGCCGTTGGGGCCGGTGATGAGGATGTCGAGTTCGGTGTGGTCGGCCTGCCACGTCGCGTTTGGCCGTTCGGCCCGGTGGCGGAAGACCATTTCGTAGCGATCACGGTAGGCAGTCGGACCATTCAGTGCCAGGGTCACCAGTGCGGGGTCCAGGGCGGCGATGATGCCGCGCACTGTCGCGTAGCTTGGGGGCGCACAGTCCAGCCGTTCGGCTTCGGTGGTCGTGAGCCGGTGCAGCGTGGCGATGCTCGGTCTCGGGCGGGTCAGCGCGAGCCACTCGATGAACGCGATGAGCTGGGAGGGTGTGCGACGGGTGCCGGCGTCTGTGCGAGAGGCCGGTTCCAGGGCAGCGATGCCCCCGCACTTATAGAGATGATGCCAGCGTTGCAGAGTGCGCAGACTGATCTCTGTCTGCCGGGCCAAGACTGTCAGGGGGATCTGGTCCTCGACATGGAGCCGGAGAATACGCCACCGCTCCAGCCCGTCCATCTCACACCTGCTGAGAAAGCTCGTCGCGGGTGCGAGCTGCCTGTCGATGACGATAGAGAGTCGCACGTGACCAGCCGACCAACTGTGCAGCATCCTCGGCGGTACGTCCCTTAGCGCGAGCGTCGTTGGCGATCTCAAGCTTCTCCGCGATCACGGCAGGGTCGACCAGAGGCCGGCCGAACCGGGTGCCGTTCTGCCTCGCTGCGGCAATACCGGCGTTGACTCGTTCGGTGATGAGTTCACGCTCGTATTCCGCCAGGGTGGCGAGCATGCCCAACATCATCCTGCCCGCCGAGGTCTCCGGGTCAATGCTGTCCGAGACCGACTGGACCTTGATGCCCTGGTCACGCAACAGGTTCACCGTGTTAAGGACATCGATGAGGGATCGTCCGAGCCGGTCGATGCGCCAGACCACCACGGTGTCGCCCTCCTCGGCGTAGTCCAGCAACTTCTTCATCCCCGGGCGATCGACCGCGCTCTTGCTCCCCGAGGTGACATCGGCGAAAACATCGCGCCGCTGGACTCCAGCAGTGATGAGCGCATCGAGTTGAAGCTGCGCGTGCTGACCTGTGGTGCTCACGCGGGTGTACCCAAGAAGTCTCATGCCCCCGTTGTGGCTCAGAAACCCTCACAACGTCGGTCCTTGAGACAACTTTCGATGAGATGGCTTTCCGAGACGCCAATGCGGTTGATTTGGCGCGGAGCTGCCATCGTGATCTCGACGACACGGCCGTGTCTTAGAAAACTATTGATTTCCGAGATGCACCATATTGCAGATGAGGCTCCCTCCGGATCCGACTTAGCCATAGAGACTCTGTTTCCCTACTCCAGCGGTGCTCGAAGTCAGACATCGATATGCCTCGAGTGTCGTGCACCATGAGTAATCATGCGTCGCGCCGCAGCACCTGCTTCGAGGCGATGAGACTCGCGGTGGCGACGCACAGGACAGTAACGGCGACGGCGGAGAGAAACGGCATGACGGTCGTCTCGGCTCCGGCGAGGAGCGTGGTCGGGACCCATGAAGAGAGCGCCTCGAACTGGCTCAACATTGGTAGAACCAACATAAGTACGGTCGCGGAAGCTATCGCGGCGGAGGTACGACGGGTGGCAGCCATGAAGAGATAGCCGATGCTCATGGCCATGACGAGGTACACGATGGAAGAGGCCCAGACACTGGCAGTCACGCTCATGGTGACTTCACCGATGAAAAGCACAGTCATTGCGACTGCCAGCACGAAGCCAACTGTGTAGGTGATGATGACGGTGCCCCAGCCGACCATTAGACGTGGAAGGGTCAGCGCGCTGAGTTGTTTGACTCGGGTGCGGTAGAAAATGGAAGAGCCTGCACGGGTGTCCCAACCGAGAGATGTGATGGCGACAGCGACTGCAAGGATTAGACCGAGTTGCATTGCGCTCTGGTTGAACAGTGCGATTCCGTCTTCGGGCCTCGCTGCGGTGGCTTGGATGGTGAGCTGATCGCTAGCGGCAGCCGCTCCAAGTATTTCTGGCATGTAAAGAGCGAGGCCTGGTCCTGAGAGACCGAAGAATGCGAAAACCGCGAGGAGGCCAGCGAAGAGTCCGGAACGTTTTAATCGGAGAATCTCGACGCGTGAAGAGACGAGCAGCATTCTCATCGGGTTTCCTGATTCCGGACGATGCGCACGAATGAAGCATCGAGGTCGCGGTCTTGGAGGGTGACTTCGATAATCGGCGCACGAAGGAGGTGTAGCGCGGTCTTCAACTGAGTTGCTGCGGAGTCGAAGCTGAGGAACCTGGCTGCGCAGAGTGTGTCCGAGATGAACTCGAACTGGGCTTCGGGTATGGCCATCTTGAGGTCAAGGGCGGTGATCTGGGCCGGGTTACCGAGGCGGATGTTCCAGACGGGTTGAATGCCATTGGTGAGGATCGCCTCGGTGGTGCCCTGGGTCACCACGCGTCCCTGATCAAGGACCACGATGTGGTCGGCCAGTTGTTCAACTTCGCTGAGCAGGTGACTCGAAAGCAGGATGCAGCGGTGACGTTTCTGTTCCGCGATGATGCCACGCACGTCAGCTCGGCCAATCGGATCAAGCGCACTATTGGGCTCATCGAGGATCAGGACGTCAGGGTCGGTCACCAGGGCAGCTGCGATACCGAGCCGTTGAAGCATGCCGCGAGAGAAATCAACGACGCGTCGGTCCATGACCTTGCCGAGTCCGCATATGCCAAGCGCCGCACTGACAGACCCGTTTCCGCTGGTGCTGCTCGTGGGTTGTTTTCTTTCTGCGATTCTATTGCTTTGTCCTGATACCGCGCGGGAGGTTTCGACAACCTCACGTGCGGTCAGCCATGACTCAAACTGCGGTACGTCAGGGCAGTACGCGACCCGAGCGCCGGGCCTCGCGAGCTCGACTCTGCCCGAATCAGCGGGAAGCAAGCCAGCGATCAGGCTGAATAGCACCGTCTTCCCTGCCCCGTTGGGACCGATCACCGCGGTGACCGATCGGTCACGCGCCGTGAAATTAATGTCCCGGATGCCTGCCCCATTGGCGAACGTTTTGGCGGCATCAACGACGCGGACTGCGTGAGTTTCGTCGTTCATCGCAGGTCCTCATCGCGCAGTAGTACCCGGCCTTTTTCTCGCCCGATGAGGAGATAGAGAATCGGGCCGAGCGGGGTCACCAGTAGCACCATGAGCCCCCAAGCCCATTTCGGGAGATGCTTGACAGATGGACTCCGCGCGATGTCGAAGAGGGACCACGCGATGAGCAGTACCGCCAAGACAAGTACGGGAGCGAGGGGCATCAGCATGGCTGTATCGAGATTGATGAGTATTCCGTTCATTGAAGGGGATCAGGTGCTCAGCACACGGGTACTGCGGAACCCCCGTGCGGTCAGGAAGATGAGGAGGACGCTTGCTGCAATGGTGACCGCCAGGACGACTGCGAGCATGGTTAACGTTGCGGATGGAAACGCGAGGAGGGCTGGCACGATAATCAGCGCGGGAAAAATTGCCAGGAATCGGATCGGGCCACCGTTCATCCCAGCTTTTGATTCGAGGCTCCCGGGATAGAGCAACGCCCCAAAGAGCGTTGCCGTGGCGGACCATACGCCCATCGAAAGAGGCAAGATGATCAAGGCCGCGATGTACGCGAAAGACAGCGTGGTGGACGCTCCGATTATCGACGCGGTGAGAGTCGCAGCAACCCCGAAGCTCAGTGTTGCAACACCCCAAGAGGCTGCTGTGAGCAGGAGCCCGGCGCCGAGATACGCAGTGAACAGGGCCCGGCGGGGAATCGGACTGGCCAAAAGCACCTCGATTCCACCACCGCTAATGTCATCCGCCACTACTCCTGGGAGCGTGAGGGTGGCGACAACAGCGATCAACATGCCCAGCATGGCGGGCGCCATCGTCATCAGATACGTCGTCATCGATACAACGGTGCCGTCGCTAGCGTGGACGGTGACGAGTCCGGCCTGCTGGTCAGGAATCAAGTCGGAGAGGTTCGTTATTGCGTTCATCTCACCGGCACCAATGAAGACCACCATGCCCAGGGCGGCTCCGACAATGGCCGCGAGCCAGACTGCGGTGCTGCGTTGTTGCTTCCAGGCGCGCTTCGCGAAGGCGGCGCTTCTCTCGTGCTTCGAGCGCGGCTTCGTCATTTGGTTGCCTCCAGGGCACTGAGGATCGCGGCCTCGGTGACGGGGGTGCCTCCGGCGCCGAGCTCGACGAGGCCGAAGCCACTGATAGTGAGATAGTTGCGAGCTACTTCGAGAGCTTCGGGAACGCTGTGGGTGGAATAGAGAACCGTGCGAGTTTCGCCCCACGTCCGTAACAGGTCCCGCGTTTGTGCGGCATATACCGGGTCGAGCCCGCTCAGGGGTTCGTCAAGCACGACGAACCGAGGATCAGTCATCGCAAGCCGTGCCAGATCGACACGTTGCCGCTGGCCACGGCTCAACTTCTTCACCTTCTGCGTTAACAAAGCGGACAGGTCGAAATGCTCCACTAGATCGTCCGAAGCAATTACCGTGGCTTCGGGATAGGACTTCGCAATGTCCGACCAGAAGGATAGGTTTTGCTCAACAGTTAGTGCGGTAGCAAGGGCAGACTCGTGTCCGAGGTATCCGACTTTCGAACGGACAGGAGCGCCATCCTCGACTGACGAGCCGAGCACTCTGCAGCGGCCTTCCAAGGCGGGGATGATTCCGCAGAGAGTGCGCATCAGCGTGGTTTTCCCGGACCCGTTTCGACCAAGAAGCGCCGTCACACCCGGATGAAGCTTGAAATTGACGGGGCCGAGAACTGGCGTGTCGTCGTAACCGACGACTAGTTGTGAGATCTCCGCAGAAGCCGTCATGCAGTCTCAGACCCGGCCTCAGGTTTTGGGACGAGCACCGATGTGAGTTTGCGCCGCCGACGGCCCATTCCAGGGCCGTTCGTCCGCAGATCACCCAGCGCCTCCATCAGCGTGACAAAAAACGCATCTACTTCTTCATTTGTGGCCCAGAAGTCTGCCTGCGCGAAGCTGATCTGATCAGCGACCAGATCAGGAGTGCCCGTGCGAATGTACTCATCGAAGTCACTAATAATCCCGGAGGTGAACACGGTGAATACCGTGAGCAACTCTTCGGAGCTGAGCGACTTCAACTCATCCGCTGTCGGATTGGCAAATTCCGACGCAACACAGTACGTCTTTTCGCTTGCTCCACGGATTTTCTGCTCGTCAACAATGTCGATCAGTCCATGTTCCACCAGCTGTGCGACGTGACGATACAGCGTCGCGATCGGAACATCGCGGAGTCGTTCATGAATCTGATGTGTCGTCAGCCCGGTCCCACCAAGAAGGGCCTGCACGATCCTGAGTCTCACAGGATGAAGAAGCGCGGAAGAATTGACCATGGTGCAACACTATCAGTATCAATACTGATAGTCACCGCGAACTACCCTCCCTCGCCGCCCTCGGGATGAACAAATACAGAGCGCCCGCGGCCTTATCGGAAGCGACGAGACAGCAATCGTGGTCACACACCTCGGAACCTTCATCGCCGGGCGCACGCCCTGGTTCTCCTGCCGCATTAGGAAGCCCCTGGCTCGATAGTGCCAAATAGCGATCGAAGAACACCTCCAAAGACCACTAACAGTCACAGCCCCGGCACAACTGGGATGCCCGTTTACCCCGCCCGCAGAATATGCCCGTAAGGGTGCCCTATTTGATACACGAAATCACGCATGGATCCCGCCGATTCCAACACGCGTGAAGAAGAGCAACTGAACGGTAGCTGCGTTCCATTGGAGCAGCCTCACCGCAGATCACAGGCGCTATCGCGGAACACTAGTGTCATCTGCCTCCTTGGTCACCGGGAGACTGCGCAGCGGTTCGAACCATCCCAACCCACGACTTCGTGAGATCCACCAGGTCAGGCCCGTTGTCACACCGAGGGTAAGTGCGACGCTCATCAGCATCACCCCGGGAGTCACCGTCATTTGACCTAGGGACGAGGGGCTCAAGGGAGCAAGCAGGAACAAGATGAGGTTATTGCCGGTGTGCACCACAATCGCGAGCTCGAGGCCACCGCTCTTCCACACCAGGAACCCCATGCAGATCGCGAAGACCGCGATCCCGATCTGACCCACCCAGTCATAGCCGTGCCCGATCATGAACAAGGGCACCGGGACCAAGATGCCCCACAGAGGTGACCGAAGCCAGGTTCCAAACATTTGCTGCGGCAGGGCCCGGAATGCGTACTCCTCAGCGGCGCACTGCAAGGGCGTCAGCAGAAGAATGATCACAAAGACTGCCAGTATCCGCCCATCCGCGCTGGGCCAGGAGAAATCCGCTGGAGGGGCAACGACGAAGTCGATCGTATAAACCATCGCGAAGAGCGGGATGACCACCACGGCGGCGCGGAGCAACAGCCTCCACCGGATACGCCCCGCGATGGAATGAATCACGCCCGGCATACCGCCACCCCAGCGTGAGCCAAGTATCGCCGCGGGAAGCATCAGCACGATCAACCCGAGCATGAGCAGCAAGTCCATCGGGTTCCTCGGATCCTCGAGCATCTCCGAGGGCGCCCATGAGGCGGGGAGCACGAATACGCCCACCAGAGCGACGAGGAATGCAACGACCAGCATGGCGACATACAGGCCTGCGGCGACCCCAAGTGTGGACAGGGGTAGCCACCAGCGCGCCGTCCTATCGTCTCCCCTCGGCATCAAGTGGTACGGCAACGTGGACTGTATGGGCTGTTCGACTGGCGAAAGATCGATTGTCATGGGTCCAGCTTTGAGTGAAACAGATCGTCGCGGATCGGCCATCTGGTCGGGTTCTCACCACCTGGGGTCCTCCATTCGGACGATACGAACGACGGCGACCCTTCCTAGGATGATCAGGTGACCCATTCAAGTTCTTCCCCGCCAGACCAGCGCCAGCTCAGGCTGCTGGGGGATCGACCGTGGTTGAGAGCTCTGCTGATCTGTTCCTGCTGCATGATCCTCGGTGCCACGGCCTTCCTCGTGTGGTTGGGCGTGGAGCTTGACGAAAACGGCGGACATCTGCCCGCTTCCATTGTTTTGCTCGTGCTCCTAGACGCCTTGATTGGGGTGGTGGCCGCCGTCGCCGTCGGCCCTGTCCGGGGTTCTCGTCTCGGCAACATCGTGATCACCATTGCGGCGGTCGCAAGCACCTGGGCGCTGCCCGCCTGGATCGTGAGTGTGGTGCGGCTCGGTTCACGGCGTTCGTTTGTCCTAGACAGCGCGGTGGTTCTTGTCACCGCAGTCGGAGGCCTCGGGTACACCCTGATTCGAGAACCCTCAGCTACTTCGCTCGGTGACGTCCTCGTGATCACCTTGATCTCCGTGGCGCTCACCGTGGTGGTATTGCTGTGGGGACGGGTGCGCGGCACACGCTCAGCACTGGTGGACGCGCTGCTGGAACAGGCTAAGTCCGCCGAGGAAGCCCAACGTGCCACGGCGTTGATGCGGGAGGCTGGGATCGCGCAGGCGCGTGCGGAAGAACGAAGCGCAATCGCTCGGGATATGCACGACGGCATCTCCCACCAGCTCGCCATCGTCGCGATGCACGCAGGAGCACTGTCCTACCGAACCGACCTCACCACCGACCAGCAACGCTCAACCGCGAGTACAGTGCGCGGTGCTGCCGCAGATGCCAATGTCATGCTCCGTGAAGCCCTTACGGCACTCCGCGAGACCGACGACGTCCGGCCTACCTCCCCGCTGCCGGACACCTCCTCACTCGAGAGAATGGTCGAGAACGCCCGCACCGCCGGACACGACATCTCATTCGAATGGAAGAACATCACTGAAGCAGAACTCGCCCAGAGTCCACGACGGGCAATGACGCTGGCGCGCATCACCGAGGAGCTGCTCATGAATCTGCGTAAACATGCGCCCCAGGCACCCGCCTCGATCAGGATTGAGAACACCACCGATGCCGTGATCCTCCAGGTGAGCAACCCGATCGTTCCAGTCCTCCACGGCCCCACACATGCCGCCTTGGGCACCGGTCTTGGTCTTATAGGGGTGACCGAGCGCGCCGCACTGCTCGGCGGTGCCGCACGCTACGGAGCCACAGATCTCGGCACATTCGACGTCGAGGTCCGGCTCCCATGACCGAGGAGCGTGTTCAGGAGCGCGTCAGTGTCCTCATCGTCGATGACGAGTCGCTCATGCGCTCCGGCTTGAAACTCATGATCCACGGATTCCAGGGGATCACCGTAGTGGGTGAAGCCGCCGACGGCTCCGAGGTGGTCGATGCTGTAGACAGGCTTGACCCCGACGTCGTGCTCATGGACATCCGTATGCCCCTGGTCAACGGGATTGATGCAACCGCCGCCCTGAGGAAGGCGGGCTCTCGAGCCCAGGTGGTCATCTTGACCGCTTTCGATACAGACGCGCTCTTAAGGGATGCACTGCTCGAGGGCGCCGTGTCCTTCCTGCTGAAAGACGCGGAACCGGACCTGGTGGTGCAGACGATTCATGACGCTGCACGCGGCAAACCGAGATTCTCTCCGGGATCACTGGCCAGGTTGGTGCAAATGGCGACGAAGGACGGGAATGTCCCACTTTCGCCTCCCCTTGCTCGCGGGAAGGCGGGTGTGGAGATGACCACCCTTGTCACCAGCAGAGAGTGGGACGTCGCCCGCTTCGTCGCCCAGGGAATGACCAACAGCGAGATCGCTGAATCGCTGTACTTGAGTCCCACCACGGTGAAGACCCATCTCTCCAGCCTCTTCGCGAAACTACAGGTCACGAACCGGGTGCAGCTCGCGATCCATGTTCTGGAGCGAGATTCTCACGCCGCCTAAGCGCTCGAACGTATGGCCTGGCGTGAAGCTAGATGCCACTTTCGAGATGCCAGCGCGTATGCATGGCCTGGTTCTCGTGGGCCACAAACGCCCCGCACCTGGTGCAGGTGAGCTTCGCGTCCCGCGCAGACTTCTTGTACTGCTCGTGCACCTGCACAGGCTCGAGACCCAAGTACCGCTGAATCCTCGCTGTAAAACTCATCCTAGGAGTATGCCATCAGTTCATAAGGACACCCGGTGTTCCGGCCCCTTCCCCGGGGCTCGCCACTAGGGTGTTGCCCATGACGATTCGACCGCTCACCGCAGCGGACCGGCCGCTTCTGCGGGAGGCCACCCTCGCCAATCCGAACTGGAACGGCGGCAGCTCCACCCTCGACAACGTCGACAAGACCCCCGAGATCTCCCACTACTTCGCGAACTTTCCCTCCAGTCGCGACTTCGGACTCGCTCACCAGGACGACGACGCCGTCCACGCCGTCGCATGGTTGGTGTTCTTCTCGGCAGAAGCCCCGGGATACGGGTTCATCAACGAGGGCACCCCCGAACTGAGTATCACGACGTTCGATGGCCACCGCGGCCAGGGTCTTGGCAGCACTCTGCTTGCTGAGCTGATCCGTCAGGCTCGTAGCCGTGGCCTCACCGGCATCAGCCTCAGCGTCGAGGACGGCAATAATGCGCGTCACCTTTACGCACGCGCCGGCTTCAGGGTCGCAGGACGCAACGGAAACTCGGACACGATGTTCTTTTCGCTGCTTCCTGACACACGGTCAGGCTACTGAGCGCATCATCTGCCGCGCCGACCCGGCCACACCGCGTGCAGGAGTGGGACCAGAGAAACTGCCATCAGTGTGGCACCGATGAAGCCATGATCACCACGCAGCAGCGTCCCGGTCACCACCAGACCCGTGAACACCACTGCTGAGACGACGCGACGACCGACCCGTTCCAGCGACGCAATCCGTCGATCCAGGTCCGGGGTGCGGACCGCGATGCGCCCGGCGTCGAGCCGGTCAACGGTCTCGGTGAGTCGCCCGGGCAGCCGCAGGGCCGTCGTGACGCTGGCGGCGACCTTCCGGGCAGCATCTTCTGCCGCGGGGCGGCTTTGGTCGCGAATCAGCTGCTGGGCATAGGGCTCGATGGCGTCCCAGATGTTGAACTTGGAATCAAGGGTGCTGCAGACCCCCGAGATCAGCGACACCGTCCGGAGCATCAGCAGGAAGTTCTCCGGCAGCTGGAACGGCAGCGAGCGCACCAGCTCACCGAACTCCTTGGCGAAATCCCGGAACTCGCGCGGGTCGACTTCCTTCAGTTCCGCAAAGCCCAGGCCGCCGAAGCGGGCGAAGAGCTGTGTCATCGCTCTTTCGAGCTCGGCAGTGTCAGCCGCTGGGAGCAGCACACCGACCTCTTGGATCCCCGCAACTAGCCCTTTGCCGTCGCGAGAGGCAGCGGCGATGAAGACACGCCTGAGCCCGTCACGCAGGGTGTCCGGGATCTCTCCCATCATGCCGAAGTCGATGAAGGTCAGGTGCCACGGATGCGACTCCCCACCTTCCGGGAGCTTCGGATCCGAGGATGAGGGCGTCACGAAGATGTTCCCGGGGTGCGGGTCGGCATGGAAGAACCCGTGCACGAAGATCTGATCGAACATCACGTTGGCGAACTGTGTGGCGACCTCGGTCGGATTGATGCCTGCAGCCCTGAGCCGGTCCACATCATTGATCTTGATCGCGCTCACATCTTCGAGGCTGAGGACCCGTCGCGTGGTCCGTTCCCACATCACCTTCGGGACAGAGACGCGCGAATCTCCCGCAAAATTCGCGGCGAAGCGTTCAGAGTTGTCAGCTTCCTGGAGGTAGTCGATCTCCTCAAGGCTGGTCACGGCGAATTCCTCAACCAACGCTGGCGCATCAACCCGGTCACTGACCAAGCGGATATGGGACAGCCAGCGGCCCACCCGCCGCAGTGCGGCAAGGTCGACGTCGACGATCTCATCGATTCCGGGACGCTGAATCTTCACGACCGCAGCCTCGAAACCGGCCAGCTCGGCGTCCTCGGAGGTCGGGACGGCACGGTGTGCCTGCCCCAGTGAGGCGGCGGCAAGCGGGTGCGGATCGACGAAGGAATAGGCGTACCCCAGCGGGACACCGAGTTCCCTTTCGGCAGAGGCCGCGATGGCAGAGAACTCGACAGGACTGACCTCATCCTGAAGCCCTTCCAACTCCTTGGTGATCTCCGGTGGCAGCACGTCCAAACGTGAGGAGAGAAACTGACCAACCTTGATCATCAGTCCACCAAGGTCAACGGCGAGAACGCGAAAGCGCTGCGCAAGGCGACGCATTCGCCTGGAGCGGCCCGGGGCGGCCAACCGGGACAGACCAATGCGTGGGAGGAACAGTTCGAACCACCACACCTGGAGCAGATGAAGCGCGGCGAATCGCAGAATGCGGCGATAACGAGTGCGCAGCGTCTTCGACGTCGGGCTCACTCGGTGCCCTGGGTGGCGCAACCCCGCTGGTCACGTGATGCGATCACGCCTTTCAGTCCTGAGCGAGGATTGAGTAGAGCTTGCGTCGCACCTGATCGAGCTCTTTCTCGGCCTGGTGGATCTGCTCTGGTGTTCCGGAACGTCCCACCTGGGCCGCTGCCTGCGCCAATTCCATACCGGATTTCGACAGTGTCCGCACTGCCTGACCTCGGTTTTCAGCGCCCTCCCACTGCGCCGGCCACTGATCAGCGGCAGCGGCAGCTTCACGGCCTTCCTCAGTCAGCGAATACGTCTTGCGTCCGCCCTCGGCCTCCGCATGGATAAGGCCTTCATCGGCCAGCAGCTGCAGAGTGGGATAGACCGAGCCGGGGCTGGGCTTCCACGCTCCTCCGCTGCGCTGTTCGATCTCGTGAATGATCTGGTATCCGTGCATGGACCGTTCGGCCAAGAGAGACAGGACCGCTGCACGTACGTCACCACGGTTGGCCCGCGGAGCGGACTTGTGCTTGAACGCACCGCGGAGCTGGTCAAAGGCTTCCCAGATATCGCCTGGGGAATTTCCCGGTCCCGGACGACGGTCTCCATAGTGACCTCTGGCGTATGAGTCACCTGTAAATGATTCAGTCATGACAGCCTCCTAGTCGCCGCACCCACTATGGGTCCGATCACGGCTAACGATATATCGCCGAGGGACACGATGTGAAGATGTGACGGGATAAGTGTGCCTGCGGGGCGGGGACGAAAGTAGCCTGTTTCATCCGTGCGCTCTAGACCCGCCGTCGACATCTGTTTGTACTCCTTTGTCGGTGGATATTCTCAGCCTAGATGCGCTGCGCTCAGCACCGCCACGAACGGATGAGTGCACTCATGAGACTTCGATACCTATGGGCCCTGGTCCCGGCGGCACTTGCGATGGGCAGTTTCGGGATCCAACTTGCCATCTCCTGGTACGACGGCATGCAGGGCGGTCCCTACGGAACGGATCCCGAGGTCCGATGGCTCGTGGAACTGGGCATTTATCTCGCCTACCTCGCCGGACTCGCGAGCTTCGACGTGTGGCGGCGCAAACGCATCTGGATGGCGATCGGCATCACCTGCACCTTCGCGATCATGTCTGTCGGAGTGCTCAGCGATTCCCTCTCCATCGGTGGAGGGTTATTGCTCCTGCTGGGTTGGCTACTCAACTTCGGATTTGGACTGGCACTTGTCTTCCTGGTGGTCAAGCGACACGACCTGACATCTTCGGAATCAAGTCTGAGAGACCGGGGCAGCCCCAGAACCTCCCTAGGAACGGGTGGGCGGAAGCCGTGAAACCTTGGTTTCTACTCGCGGTCATTCCTGCGTTCCTCGTCATACTGACCACCGAACTTCAGATGGCGATTTCGGGATATGACAACCGTCAGGACGAGCCTTTCGGCACTCCCTACGAGATCCGGTGGCTCGTGAATCTCGGCATATACCTCGCATACCTCGCGGGGCTGGCTAGCTTTCGGGGACTGAAACGATTCCGCAGACAGGTCACTCTCGCGTTCACCGCCAATTTCGCCCTGCTCTCGATCGGCACTCTCTCTGACTCCAGCTCTATCGGCGGAGGGTTAGCTCAGATGGTTGGGGAGTTTCTCAACTTACTCTTTGGAGTGCTTCTTCTAGCGTTGGTGACATTCACCTTGCTGACTGAGTTGAAAGAACGACGCCGGAACCCGCGTCCTGTCGAAGGGTCACCAGCCAAACCAGAGCTATGAGATCAGGAGAATCACGCGTGGCCGAATTCCCGTGGGAGCCCAATATCGAGCGCGGCGAGTGGCTCCGCCCAATGGAAGAAGAGCCCTTCACGAGTCTCCTCTCTACGGTGCCTCGGGGTTTCGAGATGTATGCCCGAATTTTTCACCCGATAGAGCGCGACCGACCCCGGCATACCAAGACGTGGCTGGGCGTGGATGAGGCAACCTTCTCAGATAACACCGAGGACGCCAATGACGCTGATGACGCTGATGACCTCGAAACTGAGCCTGCCAGTTGGACTCAAGCCGCGGCGTCGTTCGGAACCACGATGCACGCCGAAGCCCAGTACGCCCGCCTGGTGCGCAGCGATTACGGGGAAACCCATGGGGTCATCGCGCCCGACGGCTGGCGCTATGGAGACACCCGCGAAGGGTCTCTTGACCCTGCCACTTTCGCCTTCGCTTCTGGCGTTTTGGCCCGCCACACCTCCACACCGGGCACCGGGATCGCGGCCGTCTGGGAAGGATGGGGCCTGTTTGACGTCGCACGTGCGTCCAGGTATTCGGTTGACACCGAGACTTCACGGGATGGGGTCCTGCCCAAACTTGCCGGTCGAGTCCCCAAGAAGTCCGTCAGGTCGAGATCCGAGGACATGGAAACAGGCCCACGCTTCGAGCTTCTAGCTGAGACAGGACGAAGCTACGTTCTCTTTCAGGCTGGCGCCCAAGACTTCGCAGACCCGTCGTGGCCAAGGCATGCGCCCTGGGTCCGCGAGGATTTCTGGTACCAATCACCGAACCTGCTCTGGCCCGAGGATCACGCGTGGGTATTGGCTTCCGAGATCGACTTCGACTCAACCCTTATCGCCGGAACTACGGCACTGATCAGCGAACTCGTACGGACACCGGGGCTCGAAGTGCTGCCGATTCGGGCTGATGCCGATCTGACCTGGGATGGGGACGCGATCAATCGACCCGAGACAAGCTACGAGCCGTGAGACGTTTAAACATCTAGCTCCGAGCTCGGTGGGAACTGACCGATAGCCTCGTCGCCATGTGGCGCGAGCTCCAGGTAGTTGAGTCGGTCGTGCTCGATGAACAACAACAGCGACGCCTTCGGGTGCTCGGCGCTCAGCACGATGTTCCCGCCGGCGCGCCTGCCATAATCGTCGGGACCGATCGGCGCCATCGTTCACGGGCGCTCGCCCGCACTGGTCGCTTCTCAGCCACCGGCAGTCCGCGATCAATCATGAAGGTCAGCATTTCACGTTCACGGTCCGTGAGATTCCTGCTCATAGCAGCAGGGTAACCGCGGCCGTCCACCGGACCCGGAGAAACACTAGGGCGCCGGTCGACAACCTGGGCCTAGTGCTCCTCGCCCTTTGCCCAGTCGACATCGGCCAGGGAGAGTTCCTGTGTCATGTCCTGGAGAAAACGGATGACGACTTCGCGCTCATCGGGAGTCAGCCGCGCTGCCGAGTGGAATCGCTTCGCTTGTTGCCGCCCAACAGTCTCCATCGCGGCGGTCTCGGTCTCCGGCGTGACCCGCACAACAAAGGCCCGGCGATCCGCGTGGTGCAGTTCACGGGTGACGTGGCCACCACCCTCGAGTCGATTCAACAGCTTGGTGGTCGATGCCGCCGAGATCTCCAGATGGGTTGCAAGCATTCCCGGTGTGACCACCGTCCCGCGGTTTGCCGCCACGATCAGGTAGTGGATGGCTCGCATGTCCTGTTGACTCAGCTTCATATATCGCTGCGATGCCTCAGAGACGAGCTCCTCAGCGGCCCTCAAGTCGGACAGGGCTCGCATGACCCGCCCGATATGCGCGACCTCTTCGGTGGATACGTCGGACCGGTCCACGAGTCGTTGATGCGGATCCGTGGCATCGACCTCGTAGAGGTGCTCTGAAACGGAGTCCGATTCGGTCTCTCCTGCTGCCATGCTGACCACCTTACGGTGCAACGCCGGTACTGGCGGCGTTTATTATCTTATGGTGTACTTTATCCTAATGGACAGTATATTTGTCCACCACAGCCACCGCCTCGTCAGGAGACAAGAACATGCCGCGCACCGTCACGGGCACCCCCACGCCACCCTCGACGGGCACCGGCCGCAGCAGGGTTCCGCGGTGGCTGCGGGTCTTCCTTCCCGCCGCGCTGATTCTGATCTGGCTTACCGGCACCGCCATAGGCGGTCCATACTTCGGAAGGGTCGCGGAGGTCTCCTCCAACGATCAGACGACGTACCTTCCTGAATCTGCGGATGCCACAGCGGTGCAAGAGCTCCTGGGCGAATTCAATGATTCAGAGACCATCCCTGCCGTCGTCGTCGTCACCTCTGATGCGGAACTGAGCGATTCACAGATCACGGCAATCGAGGACGCCGTGGCACAGCTGCCCGAGATCGAAGGCGTCCAGGAGGACCTCTCCCCGGCCGTCACCTCTGAGGACGGGCTCGCGGTCCAGGCGTTCGTGCCGATCGGGTCAGACGAAGACCTGGGCACCGTGGTCGGCGAGGTCTCAGATACCTTGCGTGCCGAACTTCCCGACCTTGAGGTGTTTGTCACCGGGCCGGC
>Ga0265798_10001168_pt1 | contig 41611 bp, 47 predicted proteins | sample P3T30metagenome_FD_192430 | JGI IMG/M metagenome (GOLD analysis project Ga0265798, IMG submission 192430) | Plant litter microbial communities from East Loma Ridge, Irvine, California - P3 T30 | ecosystem: Environmental > Terrestrial > Plant litter > Unclassified | place: USA: California... | reverse complement strand
CAGAATGTACACGGCTGGCACCGCGAGTTGTGAGATCTCCATTGAGGTTTGGAGAAAGGAAGAGTGACGGCTGACGAAATGTTGTTGCGTTGGAGTGGGTCGGTGCAGCAGGAGCACGTGATTGGTTGTTGCGCCTGCCCTTGCGGGCCTTCGATCATCAGCGCTCCGAACACACGTTCCATCACTTCGTCATCTCACTCCAATAGACCGATGTCATGCCTTTACCGACATGGCCCTTCTACGCGCTCATACCGGCTGCCATACTAGTGCATCTGTATGTCTCGCCGTACACGAAGGTTGAGGAATCGTTCAACATCCAGGCTATTCACGACATCTTGGTGCATGGCATACCGACCAAGAATGTTGATCAGTTCTTGACGGAAAACTACGATCATGTGTCGTTTCCAGGAAGCGTGCCGAGGACATTCGCGGGTGCGTTGATGTTAAGTGGCATCAGTAGACCTTTCTTGATGTTTTTGAGCGATGGGGAGCAGGTGCAGATGCTTGGTAAGTAATGCAATCGAGAGAACATGTCAGATGTGACTAATACGCTTTTTCAGTGCGCGAACTACTCGGTGTGATGAACGCAACGGCGCTCATTGCGTTCGGCAGAAGCGTGCAAAGAGCGTTCGGCACCAGTGCTGGCATCTGGTTTGCACTGTTCCAAGCAAGTCAGTTCCATGTTGTATACTATGCTTCGCGGACGCTGCCTAATATGTTCGCTTTAATCTTCAGTGAGTGTACGAGACTAGACCAACTGTTCGCATGCTGATCGTAGCATAGGTACTATCGCTTTGCGAGCCTTGCTCAATGCCTCCAGCCTTCCATATGATGGTAGAAGGGGCTACCGCCTTTGTCTCTACTTCCTCACCATAGCCGGCATCGTCTTCAGGTCCGAGCTGGCCATATTGGTCGGCACGATCTCGCTCTACCTCCTAGCCACGAAGAGGATCTCTATCACTGGTGTCATTATCCCCGCCGGGATTGGAGGCCTTGTGATAGGTCTCTTGTGCACTGTGCCGTTAGATTCGTTCTTTTGGCAGTCTTTCCCGCTGTGGCCAGAATGGACTGCGTTTTACTACAACACCATCCAGGGACACTCAGCTGACTGGGGCATCTCGCCCTGGCATTACTACTTCTCCAACGCACTACCACGACTGATGCTCAATCCGGCGACATACCTCTTATGCATCCCAGTCGCAGTCACGAACATTGCAACCAGGCAGCGAAGCCTTGCTCTGCTGATCCCTATCCTCGGTTTCATAGGGCTGTACAGTCTCCTACCACACAAAGAGTGGCGGTTCATCATCTATGCGATTCCAGGTCTCACAGGTGTCGCAGCGGCCGGAGCATCATGGATCTGGACGCGAAGAGCAAAGTCAGCTGCATACGCCGCTGTGAGTCTCGTTCTAGTAGGCTCAGTAGTTGCCTCGTTCGCTGCATCATCCGCCGTTCTTGCTCTATCTAGCCTCAATTACCCTGGTGGCGTTGCCCTTGATACTCTTCATCGGCACACAAATCATGACGGAAAGGCACCTCTGAAGGTGCATTTCGGCAACCTCGCATGTCAGACAGGTGTCACGCGCTTTCTCGAGTCACACAGCGGTGCCTCAACCGTCGTCGATGCCTTGGAAGTACCAAATTTGCTCGCCGAAAGAACTTGGATTTACGACAAGACCGAAGACTCCTCTGCCCTTCTCGATCCTATGTTCTGGGTCAAGTTCGACTATGTGCTTGCGGAGAAGCCAGAGAAGATCATTGGGAGCTGGGCGATTGCTCACACTGTTTATGGGTACGCTGGGTTGAGGATACTAAAGCCCGGACAACAAAGCGGAAGCGTGCAGGTGGATCATCTTGAGTCTTTGTCACATGGCACAGCTGATCCAGGGAGGGGCTGGACTGATGAAGTCGCAAGGTGGTGGAGGGCTCTAGAAGAAGTGCTTAGGGATAAGGTGCTGAGAGGTTATTGGGCAGAGATTAGGATGGAGCCCAAGATTCACGTCTTGGTGAATCAGAAGCCCATGTAGCTCTCTCGCATTTATGAATCAATCTGTATTCCACCTTCGAAGATGAAGTCGTCGACTCTGCCTCGTGGCTCACAAGTTCGTGGTGTTGAGTCGCAATGGCCTTACTCGCTCTACAAGCCAACCAGAGGCTGGCTCTGTCCGGCTCAACGCCAAAGACCGGCTCAACACAAAATACTAATATGTTACACTTGTAACAATAACGCAAACTATCACCGAGCCGGCCATATCACCGAACCGGCCATATCACCGAACTGGCCACTTTTTTAACACCAAAAAAAGCACTTTCTTGGCACTACTATCTCAAGCACTGCTTAATAGAATTCTCTAAAAATCTAACTGCAAAGCTGCATCTATAACTTAGTACTAACTATAAGACTAAGATTTTCAAATAGAGAAGCTTATATAACGTACCCCACGGGCGAGTAAAATCGGCTGACCCACGCGCTGGTGGAATACGTTAGTGTTAAGCTGGTATTTGGCTTTGAGCTGGCCACGGCCAAGATCGAAGATCTTGGCCAGTTCGGCGAGTAATACGCGTCACCTGAACTCTCAGAGCCATGTAATCTCCTTCTAGTCTCAGCGAGATATTTATCCAAACGACCATAAAGTTACCCAAAGCCAGGGTGGACCCTTCGACGTGGTTTCAGAAGGGTGGAACCTAAACTCCTTCCGATCGTCCCGCTACGCAAGCGCCACCATCCCATCGAATCATTGCCACGGACATCCGTTTCCTCAACCTCCATCACGTTTCAACACCGCGGCACTGGACTTCCACTCACTTGTGCCTTAAACAACGGTCCGTAGCGCCCTGAGCAAAGTCGCACGTTTCAAACGCCACAACGAGCCATCCCTTCCCAATGTCCATGAAACATCCCCCATCTAGTAAAACATCGCGACCTGTGTAACGTACCCTGTTCAGGCTGCATTTCCGCTCTGAATGGCTGCTGCGTGTCTCCCCGTTCTAGGTGCGGAGATGTCATCTTGACTCGAGGGATTCTCGCCTGGTGTGAAACGGGTGCGCGGGAGGGTGTCAATCAACCGTCGAGGTTTAGGCGCAATTTTGGTGAGGTCTGACAAGGTATTGCGCACTACAGGTGTGATGTATATATGCAGGTCGACCCCGGATGGCCTCCTTGGTGGGATCGCGTCGCTATACTTCTTTCGTTCTCTGTCTTCTTCCCGGCGTCTAGCACGCAGCCAGTCCTTCCGGTCGTCTTCTTTTTCCTTCTATTACCTTGTGTCTTGACGATGCGTTTTTCTACCACCCTCGTTTCGGCTGCGGCCTTTTTTGAACTGTGCATAGCAGGCTATGTACTCGAAGACGATTACATGACGGACTTTTATGGGAAGTTCAACTTCTTTACTGGAAAAGACCCTACAAATGGTTCGTATGGCATACACTACCACTTCGGGCAGGTGCTGATGTGAGGAAGGTTTCGTGGACTATGTCGATGAAGGAACAGCGAGGCAATCCAGCCTCATCAATACGTCCTCGACCGCGGTTGTGAACTTTGGTGTGGATGTCACGAACAAGACGCCAGAAGGCAGGCCGAGCATACGGATAGAGAGCAAGAAGAAGTACAGCAGTGGGCTCATTGTCCTAGACCTCGCGCATATGCCTTTCGGCTGCGGTACTTGGCCTGCGTAAGCACCCTGCATTTCTCAACATCGTAGCATTCTAACATACTTCCAGATTCTGGACTCTTGGGTCCAATTGGCCCAAAGGCGGCGAGATCGATATCCTGGAAGGCGTCAACGATTACACGCAGAACGGCATGACACTTCACACAGCCCCAGGATGCCAGATTGGATCCGACAAGACGCAATTCTCTGGCTCAGTAACAACACCAGACTGTGACGTGGCTGCTGAAGGTCAAGGGAAAAACGTGGGTTGCTCAATCAAGCATCCCTCCCAACAAAGCTATGGCGCGGGTCTCAACCAGAATGGTGGCGGTGTGTACGCCACTGCATGGGACGCAAACGCCATCAGCATCTACTTCTTCCCGCGTGGCTCCGTGCCAGCAGACGTACTCGGTGACAGCCCGGATCCTAGTGCCTGGGGCAAGCCAGCTGCGAAGTTCGCTGGGGCTTGTGACATCGAGGAGATGTTCGCTGAACAGCAGATCATCATCGATACTACGTTTTGTGGGGACTGGGCCGGTGCGGATGATGTATGGGAAGACAGCTCCTGTGGTAAAAAGGCGAAGACGTGCAAGGAGTATGTTAGGGATAATCCAGAGGCGTTCACGGAAGCGTACTGGGAGATCAACGCGTTGAAGGTGTACCAGGACGATGGAAAGCCACCTGGTGCGCCCGCTCCTCCAGCTACACCACCGAAGAGCAGTGCCATCTCGGTCCCTGTTCCTGTCTCTTCGGTCAAGACCGGCCCGTACCCAGTCGTACCGCCTGTCTCTTCACAAGTGGTACTACCATCAAGCTCGAAAGAAGCCGCTAAGCAGCCCCCGCAGCCAACCGTCACACCCGCTGTACCGCTCCCGATTCATCAGGTCACCCCACCCGGTGTGCCATCGAATAGCCGAACAAGTGGTCCTCGCGGCTCCGGAAGACCCCCACGCCCAATCAATTCACAGATCAATGCCGCGCCGACTGGCCTAGGAGGGATGCCTGGCTGGGCATGGCCCGTCGCAGCAGACAATAGAGGCGACGATACGCCAGTACCGTCCCTTCCTGACACACCAGCTCAGAATACGACTGGTGTGCCAAATCTTCCCTCCAGCCGCGTCGTCATCGAACTGCCATCGAACATTCCGGCACCACCAGCTTGGCCCAGCGATGCGCCGCCCGCTGTACCCTTCGTTCCTTCAAATCCGGAAGCTGCCCCAGTTCGCACCGTATATCAGACCGTATATATCACAAAGACTGCGGAAGCTGTGGTTGCGACACCTGGACCTGATGCAGCGAAAGCTCGCATGGCGAGGCACATCAAGGAGCACAGGCGCAGATGGACGCAGCACAATGCTCGTCTTTGAGTGATGAGCCTTGATGGCTTTGTCACGAAGGTGGTGAAGATATTTGGAGTTGAATATACCCTGGGCTTCTTTGTATATACTTTTCACTTTTGGTGTTGCCTTCCTTTTCTTGGAGGTGGTTTTGGGATGCGGACTAGTCATTAGCCCACAAATGTCTCGCTGTGCTATACTACTTCGGACTTTCAGACCGTGCCGTGACACGATCAGCCTTGCTAACAGAAAGAAACCCAACGAGCGTAAGACTGATCAATTTCATTCGAAGCATGCTGTATGACTTCCAAGTCCAACTGAGAGAGTCAGGTGCAAGCATTGGTGACGATATATCTGCCATTTTCGGAGTCAGCTCCGCAGTACAACACGAGGCGGCCAAGGCTACTTCAAGTAACAAGGCACTACATCACTACAAATACAACAATCAAGCCCACCTCAAGTCATACAATCACGGACACGCAATCTCAACTTAACGATGTCCACGCCAACCCCCTACACCCTACCCACCCCAAGACAACGCAACGTCCATCTCCTCCCCCAAAACAAACACGACGAAAAAGCAATCTCCCACCTATCCACCCTAGACCCCTCAGAATGGACACACCTAATCCTGATACCTTACCCCACCACCGTCCCCCCCACCCCCACAATTGACACCGCCACCGGCCTCCTCCCCTGGCTGCAGGACATAAACTGGCCCATCGCCAAGCCGACCGCAACCTTGCTCCTTACGCTCGTCAACGACCCTTCCAGGCGGAAATTTTACGGGCACGCGCTGGCGAAGGCGCTGAATGCGTTGTTGGCGGAGAGCGAGGACTGGGCGTGGTGTTATTGGGTGCTTGTGCATGTTGTGTTGGAGATGGATAGGGAGTGGATGAGGAGGGTTTTGGAGGGGGGGTTGAGGGGATTTAGGGAGAGGGTGCCTGGGGAGGAGGAGAGGGGGTGGGAGTTTGGGATGGTGGTTGCGGAGTGTCTGGGGGAGGAGGTGTGAGGGTTGGGGGGTGGTAGGTAGTGAGGTTTGTGAGGTTGAAATTTCAACTTCAAACGGAGGTGTTTGTATTCATTGTTGTGAAGGGCTCGATCACACGCTGGATGCTAAAGTTTGTGACTTAGAGAATGTGGTCGCCCTCACCAGGTGCCGCAAGAAATCCTGATCCATGAGACCAGCAAAATCTACCAACAAACAGCAAAGTCTGTGACCTAAAGCAGTAGTCTGTCTATCTTCGATAGTATTTGAGTAAGCTGAGAAAACTATGCACAATATATCGAGGATAGCCAGGCTCTGCTTTTAACGTACTCTTAGTGTTTGATAACCCGGGGGTAGAGCTTCGCTGAGGTAATCGATCACGAACTCTTGCGGCACCTGGTACCCTCTTCATATGGTGGACTTACATTCGGTTTCAACGTTCTTGGTCTTTGAGCACAACATGAGCTTCTCGTAATCTTCGTAAATCAGGATCATCATCAGTTCCGTTCTCAACAAGATGTACAGAAGTCTGAAGAGCAGAATATACGTTTGGATTAACAGGGTATTCGATACCAGATCTGCCTGTTGGGCAAAACCATCATTGCTCCATGGCGGAGCAGCCATCTATCATAACCCCTCAGAACGCCTAGCCATGCATTGTAGTGAAGTGGTATCCGAAGAAACTCTTGAGGGAACGCTCAGAGCCATCTAAGCACCATTGCCGTTCGCACTCACACCATTCTTCCCCTTCGCACCCAGCACTGCCTTCTCCAGCGCCTGCCTAACATCATTAACCAGATCCACCTCATCCTCAACACCACAGCTAATCCGCACAAGATCATCAAACACACCCGCCGCCTCACGCTGATCCTTCGGAATACCCCCGTGCGTCATAGCACTCGGTACCTCAACAAGCGACTCCACACCGCCCAGCGACTCAGCGAGCGTGAAGATCTTAGTCTCCTGGCAGAAGCGCTCGGCTGCCTCGTGCCCGCCCTTGATGCGGAACGAGAGCATGCCGCCGCCCATGCCGTCGCGGTGCTGCTTCTTCGCGATTTCGCGCTGGGGATGCGATGCCAGGCCGGGGTAGTTGACGGATATAACGTTATCTGAAGCTTCGAGCGCTTCTGCGACGCCGGTTGCGTTCTTGGTGGCTTCGCGGGCACGCAGATGAAGTGTCTTGAGACCGCGGTGCGCGAGCCAGCAGTCGAATGCCGAGGGCACCGCGCCAATCGCGTTCTGTAGGAACGACAGGCGGTCGTACAGCTCCGGCGAGTTGAACGCCGCAGCGCCCATGACGACATCCGAATGTCCGTTGATGTACTTTGTGACCGAGTGCACGACGATATCCGCGCCGTGGTCGAGCGGGTTCTGCACGTACGGCGACATGAACGTGTTGTCTACGACGACCATGATGCCGTGCTCGTGTGCGATGGATGCTACTTTGCGGATGTCGACGAGGGTGAGCGTCGGGTTGGAGGGCGACTCGATCCAGATGAGCTTGGTGGTTGGGCGGATCAGGTCTGCGATGTCGACTTCGATGCTCGGGCTGAAGGTCACTTGCACGTCGTGCGTGAGGGCGACCTTGGTGAAATAGCGGTGCGTTCCGCCGTAGACGTCTGAGACGGATACGACGTGCGATCCTCGCGCGAGCGATTGCAGAATGTTGGCTGTAGTGGCGGAACCTGACGAAAAACCGAGCGCGTATCTTGCGTGTTCCAGGGCTGCTACGGCCTTCTCGAAGTTGTCGCGGTTAGGATTCGAGGATCTTGAGTACTCGTACTCGCCGACTGGCTTTCCAACAGCGGTTTGCGCATATGTAGTGGATAGTGAGATCTACTCCAGATTAGCAACTATTCTGCGTGAAGTTGAACGGTATGACTTACAGATTCGATCACGGCGCCTGTGACAGGATCATGGGGACTTCCAGCATGTACAGCCAAAGTACCAAATCCATGGACTGGCGATGGCGCACGCGGTGGTGTGTCGATCTGGCTGTCTGCGTGCTGTGGGACCGTCATGGTTATCGTTTTGTAACTTTTCGAGGTGTTGTGATCTCAAGGTTTGAGTCTGTAGCTGTGCGCAGTGTTGCAAGGCAGAAAGATTGAGCGCCCGCAGAAAGTTGTGACGTCCTCAAATGTTTATTCTAGCGCGGTTCTCTAGCGGGGCCGTTGATGCTCGGTATGGGACTGAACCTTTGTTTCGCCGATGGCGCAATAAGGCGAAGTTGGGGTGAGAAAAGATTAAATTGAATCTTCATCATGACTCCGAAACGTCTTAAATATTATGTGTGATAGCCGTACGAGCACTGACATTTCTCAGCAGTTGATTATGCAAGCCGAATGAGCATCGTCAGGCATGGAAATGTCACCTCGGTCGCACGGCGCGTTGGTTTCGTGATTCCGTCGGATCTCGGGTTAGCGCGGATGGTGTCATTCAATCCCCCGAACGCCTTACGCCGGCCTTAGCCGCTGATGACATATGGATCTGAGCTGCACTGCTTGTACGTTGTACACAGGAGGAAGGTCAAGTATGCGAAGTACGTAAGCGCATGTGAAGTAGTGAAGTGAATAATGTCTATTGCGTAAACTGGGTATCGAAAAGGAAATCTAATATCGTGCAGCGTGACCATCAGAAGACAGTTGACCATTTCACTCAGGTATTGCCTTCCTCGTAGCATCATCAGACCTGGTCTTCAGCTTCGTCCAACCGCTCGTACCCTGTCGCCTATCTGACTGTTCTGCATCAGACGCATCACCCTTCAGCGACGCATCAGGCTTGCCATTAGAGGTATTCGATGTCAGAAAGCTGCGACCGTCATCTACAGGCGTACTGCGACGCTTACCGCCGACGACGATCGGGTCTTCAGCGATGAGGTTCTCCATGTCTTCCCACTCTTTCTGATTGAGCACATCCCACTCTTGCGCCTGCAGCTCTGCCAACAAGAACCCCTTAAGTTCGTCGACGATCTTCGTAGGCGATATGCTCCAACCGCTCAAGTGCTGCGCGTTGTCGGCATTGTTCATGTGGGAGTGTGAAGTCGCATGGGATAGCTGTCCGAAAGTTACTGCTATGCTGCGAATCCTGGTGGACGATGCTGGAGTCACATCTTTGTCGAGTGAATTGTCTGCACGCTGACGGCGGAATGTTTCCTGGGTGATCAGCAGGCGGTGCAGGTTCCGGCCCACGGAGCAGACGTCCTCCCACGATTTGAAACTGTCTCTCATGCCTTGGGTCCGGCACAGCCAGGCCACGTTGTAAGCAAGTAGTGAAACGCCTTCGATGAAGGAGGAGTATGCAGGTGGATCTTCGGCAGAGAGTTGGCCTAGGGGGCGGTCGATGGAGAGGGTACGAGGCTTAGGAAGATGTATGCGCGCATCTATTGTACGAGACGCCTCTGGACTGTTACTCGAGGAGTGCGAAGGGGTAGACCCGGGGAATGGCACTTTCTTGCCTTGGTACGACGAAGCTGGAGTGAAGATGGTAGGCTGTGGGTAATCAATGTGAGGAAGAGTAATCTCGGCCGGGAGACGGATGCCCAAGTAAGCTGCGATGCGGACGAGCAGTTGAGCTACAGCGCCAAGTGAGGCCGACAGCTGATCTGGCTGAGCGTCGTTCAGGTCCCTAAGATCCCATATGCGGAGTCGTGTTCCCGGCCCTATGTTGAAGACATCTTTGATGCTCCCGTCCCTACTCCTTCGCCGTGTTGTCTTCAGACCTGCGAGTTTTGCAGACGTACTGCACAGCTGCATACGCAGCTCCATGGTGTCGTGATGCATCCGTTCTGATTTGTGATTCACTCTCTTAACATGCTGCTGGACCTTATCCAACTCGTTGGCGCGTCGCGAATCGATGCCGTACGTGGCAGAGGAGAGGTCGGACTTGCGCTGCGCGATCGCCGCCCGCTTTGCCTCTATTTGCTTCCGTGTGGCTTCCATCTCCGCTCGCAGTAGGTCTGACTGTTCTACGATGAGGTGTAGACGCTCCTGTGTCTCGATGGTCTCTGCTTCCGTCCGTTGTAGGTTCAGATGGTTGGTACACTCCTGCCGATCGACCAACAGCCCTCCCTTCGAATCTGCGAGAGAGACATGCTGGATCGCCTTGTCTTCTGAACCCTGGATGACGGCCTTGACATGCCTCTCGATGCCGTCTTTGTCTATGAGTGTCCGCGCGAGATCTATGCGGGGCTGTTCGAGGTGGCTGCGGGCGCAGGTGATGCAGTGCAGGGGATGCGTGAGGTTTCCCGCTTTCCCGCAGATGTCGCACTCCATGGTGTGGACGTTATGTGATATCGCCGCCTGGCAGGCCTTGGAGTAGTGGACGAGGCAAGTACCGCCCAACCATGGTGAGTGCTGAGTCGCCGCGGGGCTGTCGACCGTTATGCGTCCATAGGTCTGGGCGAGGAATACGTGTGAAGCTGCGGTGTGAGGTACGTGACGGTAGCGCTGTGCAGTGAAGCAGGAGGAAGAGGCAGAGTGTGGGCAGGCAGAAGCCCTACGAAGTGCTGGCGTTGTTGCTGGTCATGAGTGACTTGAGGCGTGAAGCGCGAGCGCGAGTCAGACGCACTTCCCCACGTCATGCCGCGTTATGTTACGAAAACGTCTAACTACTCCCATTTCACCGCGTTTCTACCAGCGACGAAGGCCATGGAAGCAGATTACTCACAGCGAAGCAGGGTACTGCGAAGTGCGTTTCAGTAGAGTCTTGCGTACGTCCCATGAAAAGTGTCTGGTCCATCGTACCTGCCTTGTCCACGCCACGTGATGTAAACAGTCACACCGCGTCTTCAGCACTCACTTCACCACACTTCCCACCGCGCTACTGAGCGCATCGCCGCCCATGCTCGTTAATACCCACTCACACACAGCACTGATCGAACAGCTGAGCGGATGAGTGACGATACCGGCAACGAATCCGAATCATCTCTACCCACCTTTCCCGCACCGTACTTTCCCTCTTCACCACCAATCATCAAGCACCTCACCACATCCTGCGGAAGTATGGACGACACGCCCCGCCCGAAGTCCGAGCCGCCCGCAACGCAAGTCGAGGAGTCAAAGCCGCTTGCAGCGCTTCGAAACGTGCACTCTGACGAATCTGAGCGACCTCCTTCAGCACAGCAGCGTCACGTCGACGAAGACGACACGAATGAAAGTGACGATGACGAAGAGCTTAACTCTGATCCAGCTGAGCCGGCTGTCGAGTTTGACTGGGATGAGTTGCACAGGCGGTATCACGATGCGATGAAAGAGTGCCATGATCATGAGGGACAGCTGACTGCGGAGTGGAATCAGCTCATGAATGTACAGCGTCGCCTTCCTGTGTTTGAACCAGGCGCTGATCAAGTATGCAGTACTTCCGCATCTGGGCCGACTCTGGCAACGAGCACGAGACGGACCGGACGTTCAAGCGGTACCCAGGCCTCACCACACATGCTCGTATTGTCACTGACATTAACATAGCCTCAAGACCCGCACAGGCTACGTCGTGCACTCGGAAGAGAAGCTCGAACAGACTCGCACCCACTGTAAGCTTCAACAATATATATCCTGCTCATCGATGACTAACGACACGCAGATGTCAACGTGGTCAAAGCCTTCGAGAGTGCGCTCAGTCTTCTCAAGAACATGGGTTTCCGCGGTTGACGCTCATGCTTCCAGACGCACTGTACCTTGCGTACCACCCAGAGCAACCGCAAGCCGCACCAGAGAAGGGAGATTATCTATCTTCGAAGTGGCTTGGGACCGGTCAGGCGAGAGATTTGCATTGCCCAGCATGGAAGACGCTGCTGCTAAGATGTACAAGCATGTGACACAATGTTGGAGGATGGGAAGAATATTGTCGGAGCATATGGGCATAGATACCCCAGCAATATTTCAAGAACTCGTGTATCGAGTATACAATCATGATTTGATAGTGCTGCGCCATGAACAGCCATGAATCTTAGATGATAAGCAAAGCCTACTACTGAAAGTCTATATGTGAAGCGTGAGATCTATAGGAGAGGGTTCGAGCGGTACTCAGGCACGACGCCGTTGGTCTGCGACTTCTCGGCCTGGTTCTCCGTCTCGAGCTCGTTGCTAACGCTATCGTCCTGGTCTGCTAGGAACTTCTCGGCCTCAAGAGCGGCAACACATCCGGATCCTGTCAAAATGTCAGCTTCAGCACAGAGAGTCCTAGCTTCGAAGTTACGTACCTGCGCTCGTGACGGCCTGACGATACCGCTTATCCTGCACATCACCAGCAGCAAAGACGCCCTCAACGCTGGTAAGTCCCTCGCCCGGCTTCGTAATTAGATAGCCATCCTCATCCATATCCAGCTGCCCCTTGAAGATCTCCGTCGCGGGGTCATGTCCAACAGCGTAAAACAGTCCCTTTGCCTCAATCGTCTTCTCCTCCTTTGTAACATTGTTCTTGACCACAAGCTGCGTCATAAGCCCATTCTTCTTGTCCTCGCCCTTGATCTCCGACGCGCTCGTATTGAACAGCACCTCGACCTTGGGATGCGTAGTCAGACGTCGCGCATTCGTCCGGCTGGCCCTCAGCTTATCTCTCCGTACGAGGACGTACACCTTCTTCGCCTTCTTGGTCAGGTACAGCGCCTCTTCGACAGCGGAGTCGCCGCCGCCTATCACGACGAGTGGCTGCTCGCGGAACATGGGCAGCGAGCCGTCGCACACGGCGCACGCGGATACACCGTTGCCCCAGTATTTCTCCTCGCCGGGGAGGTCTAGTCGCCGGGCTTTTGCGCCGGTCGCAATGATGAGCGAATCCGCGGTGTGTGTTTCCTCCTCGATCTCGACATCGTCGCCCATGGGGTGGAGCCAGTATTTGAAGGGGCGCGACGAGAGGTCGACTTTTGCGACGGTCTGGGAGATGATTTCGGTGCCGCAGCCTTCGGACTGTTCGCGCATGTGCTCCTGCGATAGGCGTTAGGAGAGTAGGAAGTTGGTGGAGGGGGATATGTACCATGAGCTTGCCGCCGCCGATCTTGACGAAGCCGGGGAAGTTCTCGACTTCGTCGGTCGTGGTCAGTTGGCCGCCTGCTGCTATGCCCAGAGCCATGAAGCCCTCGTACATGACGGCTGCGCCTTGTTAGTAGTGTGTCGTGCTTGCGCTAGGGTGTGCGACTCACGCTTCAGATCTGCTCGCGCCGCATAGATGGCGGCGGTGTGCCCTGCAGGCCCCGAGCTGTTAAATGTCAGCGTCTTGTCCAAAACTCAATATCATCGTCCTGTGAGACTGTCGCTGATATATGCGGAGAGACGTACCCAATGACTGCGCAAATGATTAGCTCTGCTCCAGCATCATGTTACAATGTGCTACTCACTGACTACTTTCGAATGCATCCTCCTCGCGTCTACTTTTGTGAAGCTCGAAGCTGTTGAGAGCCCCGCGGTTGGTGATACGCGCTGGTTATGCGAAGCCGCAGCGGCAACGGGGACGGAGAATAAGGATAGGAAACGGGGGGAGGCCCTTCGGAAGGCTGAGGCGAACACTTTGGCGGCGTTTGTGGTGTTGCGGTGGGCGTGCGGTAGGTAACGCGAGAAGTGGGTTGTGGAGGCTGCTGCTTCGTAGCGCAGCAAGTTTTTGCTTAGATCGAGGGATCTGAGGGTCGCAGAAGAATCTGGAAGACTGTGATGCGTGTACAGCAGTTACAGGTCGTGTGCGAGGATCGTGAGCACAATGTCTCTGCAAGTGGGTTTGGAGGGGTGTCGCGAAATATGTTCAAGCGCTGGCAATGATTAGTATAAAGCCACTGCACGACACGACGACAGGAAAAGATGATAACGTGGAACACAGAATACTCACTGCTTAGATATGTACATGCCCAGAAGGAGGTGGGCTTGCATCGAAGAAAAAAAATGGACGCTGGAAGGAGAGACTACGCCATCGGGAGCCAGGCGATGATCCCTGTCACTCACTTAGAAATCGAGCTGTACCTAGGCCCTTCCCCTCCAACGTACCATCGGACACAACCGAACTGACACATCTACAGCGCCACATAGCATGTAGGCCGGCTCGTTGGACTGCCTCGGCATCTCATATCGTGTTGCTCTGCAATCTGTCTTGGCCAGATCTGTTTATTACTCTGATGCTTGTTCCACAGCCTCACACGTCATGCGTCAATCTGGAGACTTGAGAGGGCTGCTTTGTCATGTCAAGTGTTATCGTATCTCACTACTATTTAGTCCTCTGTGCCGGGTCGCTTCCTGAGGTTCTCCACGTTGTAGAGTATGTCTCGCAGTGCTTTGTCACCTGTCGACCCTGGACCTGCGCCGTCCTCCACTTTTTGCGAGGATAATTTGCTCCCTCCATTTACGAATGCACTGAACTTCTCCTGTAGGCTTGCATCCTCCTGCCATTGCTCGCCTGTAGTTCTTGAGAAATACTGCAAACGCGGTGTATCCTGTGAGGTGTCAGTCCATGTAGTCGCATCATGTGTAGGCACTCTTACGTTGTTATCTCGCACTTCTGTCGTGGAACCGGGCTTATGAACGTTGTCTATAGAGACGATGATCGACTTCGAAGTTTGCGATGTCTGGATGAAGGTCACATCGAGCGCGTTGCCCTGTAGTGGGATAGCATGTGCCGGTTTCGAGCTTCCAACATTGAAGCTGAACAAAGCAGGTAGCCCTTCGCATGCTGCTAGCACCTCGTTCGCCTGCTTTTCGTCAGTGACAAAGCCGAGCATCTGAGAAGTCACGTACATCATCCTCATTACCGCCGACACTCCATAGACCAGATACCGCAACTTTGAAGCCTGCTGCATCCTCGCATAAGGAGCTGAAATGTGGCTGGCCTTTGAGGTACGCCAGGGTGGTGTCGCGGATGGGGAGCTTTTCGACGAGTTGATAGCTCTTCCAATCCCAGACATGTAACTCGGGGTCACCACCGCCAGACACCAGGAAGCCAGAATTCGTGAGACACAGCTTACTGATGAACTCCGCATGTCCGAAACAGAAGCCTTCAATGATATGCGCTTGAGGCGGTCCTCGAGACACCCGAATGTGTTCGTCCCTGTCCGCAGTGATGATGTAGCCCCGGCCTTCTGACTTCGCATAAACAAGGTCAGTGAGCATAGAGACGTGTCCAAGCAAGAGGTCGTGCCTAAATGTTATGGCTTCTTTGGTCTTGGGTTGGCCCTTCGCTTTTTGCTTCAGCTGCTCCTCCAAGGTTTTCCGATTCCTTCCGGAGTGGACAGTGAGAAGGGTAGCAGATGGGACGAACTCTTTCTCTTCCGCCGTCTCTTCGACCGGCTCCTCCACCACTGGAGTCTCCGGCTGTTCATCATCTGGTGAGGGTAGAAGTGGCAACGCATACACGTCGCCGAATTTGTCGGCACACAGTATCGTGGAGTCGTCGGCCATCAAAGCAATCGAAGATGGCCTCCTTGACATGCAGCTTTTCGTTCATTAGTGTATGTAGATATAAGTTAGATTGACGTTCTTACCGTTCGCTTAGTTGGTGCAGACGGCTTTCAGAGTCGACTTTGAAGACGCGGACGCACTTGTCCTCGCCGGTAACGGCGACCAAATACTGCCCATCATTTGACAGAACTAGACAGGAGAAATTCGATTTCTGCTCTTTGGAGGGTGATAGCTTGATCCGTTTTCCTGGTGGTTCTGGTTCGTCGTCTGGAATATCCTGAGAAATCAGCTTCTCACTCGACCACAGATGTCACAGCTTCAGTCGTATTTGCATCACAGACATTCCTGCACATTACTTACTGTTGGCTGCGATTCTTCTTGTGGCCAGGCGCTCGTGGTCCCGTTGCTGGACTGAACAACAAGCTTCGGTCCACTTGCGCCGATCAGAGTCCAAGAGCAGGACTCTGCCGAGCTCTTGCTATGAGCGACAAGACACTGGTAGGGGAAAGACATATTGTCGCCAAATACTCAACCTGGACTGCCACTCGCAGACTCATCAACTTTTCGGAAAGACGCGATGCCTGTTTCGGCCACGCTAGCGGCCGAATCTCGTTTAGCGAGGAACCTCAACTTTGGCAAAATATTTGCAGCTCCAAGCTTTCCTCCGCAACCCAACCCATCAACAACACCACCAAATCTAAGACCTTAAACATCCCTTTGCGTCAACGAACACAATGGGGGGCAAGAAAGAAACCAAGGCCGCTTACTTCGAGAAGCTCGAGGCGCTTCTCAAGGAGTACAAGAGCATCTTCATCGTCACCGTCGACAATGTCTCGTCGCAGCAGATGCACGAGATCCGCCACTCGCTCCGCGGCGAGGGTGTCGTCCTCATGGGCAAGAACACCATGGTCCGCCGTGCGCTGAAGGGTCTGGTCGCCGACTCTCCCGAGTACGAGCGTCTGTTCCCCTTCGTCAAGGGTACGCGTTCCCATCTATGCGACCTCCGTCTCCCTCACTGACAGCTTCGCAGGCAACGTTGGCTTCATCTTCACCAACGGCGACCTCAAGGAGATCCGCGACAAGATCCTCGCCAACCGTGTCGCTGCTCCTGCCCGTGCCGGTGCCCTCGCTCCCGGTGATGTCTTCGTCCCCGCCGGAAACACGTAAGAGAGTGCGTCGCACACAACACGATCAGGACTGACAGCTCGCAGTGGTATGGAGCCCGGAAAGACCTCTTTCTTCCAGGCTCTCGGTGTCCCCACCAAGATTGCCCGTGGTACCATCGAAATTACTGCCGATCTGAAGCTCATCGAGGCTGGTAACAAGGTCGGTGCCTCCGAGGCCACCCTTCTCAACTTGTTGAACATCTCGCCCTTCACCTACGGCATGGGTATCTCCCAGATCTACGACAACGGCCAGACCTTCGATTCCTCCGTCCTGGACATCGAGGAGTCCCAGCTCCTCAAGGCCTTCAGCAGCGCCATCACCACCATCGCCAGTATCTCTCTGGCTGCCAACTTCCCCACGCTGCCGTCCGTCATGCACTCCGTCGTCAACTCCTACAAGAAGGTACTCGCTGTCGCCATCGAGACCGACTTCGAGTGGGACGAGATCACGGAGCTCAAGGACCGCATCGCCAACCCCGACAAGTACGCTTCGTCTACTGGCCCTGCCCCCACTACCACCTCCAACGAGCCTGCTGCCAAGGAGGAGGCCAAGGAAGAGGAGAAGGAGGAGTCTGAGGACGATGACATGGGCTTCGGTCTGTTCGACTAAGGTATTCGCGTCTGTAGTGACTGTTCTTGAGAGAGCTCGACATGACTGCCGTCTGTCGACATACGCCTTCATGATATAGTGCCTAACGACAATACGATGAGATGAACACCTCGGCGCTGTCATGCGTGCTTGTGATGCTTACGACAGGTCAAGCAAGCATCCTTGACACATCCTGTAAGTTCTGTCCCTCTTTCTCAATTTCCTTGCGACGATTATAAATTTTTAACCCTGATCACCATGAGGATCATTAACGCAACACAACTCTAATTTTTTCATGAGCACCACAACCCTACACTCCTTGTCAACTATCATCTTATAGCGTGCCTGGCTGACTTGAAACAGGTTTCTCTAAGCATCACTCTGCAGACGTTGCATGTTGTCGCCACGCCACTTGACCCTATGCACCATTTGCCAATGACCCAGCCTTTCCTAGATCTATCCGCACCCAGTAGTCCGTCCAAAGCGCCTCACCTCCCAAACTATCGCACACACTTTCGCTTGCGATATTACCGTGATACACATCCGCATGACACCATGCGTTGCCTTCATCGTCCACAGCAATCCCAGGTGCATACTCGCGGATGATCTTCGCAGCTACAGCCTTGGCTATGCCCATTCCCCTGTACTGCGGTTCTGTATGCAGCGTCGTCAATGAGCCATCCAGCCCGAGAAATGTCCAAGCAACTGGGATGACACTTTCCTTCTCAAACACACCCACACTCCTCAGCGACAACAGCGTACTGGTCGTTCGTGGAATTGCCGTGCGTGACTTGACGGTGTCGATATCCTGCTCCCGCATCTCTCCCCATCTCAGCTCTTCGGGTAACTCTCGTGTCGTAGGTAGATCAGATAGCTTGAATACAAACTTTGATAATTGCGCATTCCCCCCTGGCAGCTCATTTCGCATCATGCCTTTGTCGCGGAATATCTGCACCACTTTCGCATGACATGCTCCGACTAAGAGCACCTTTGGCTCAAGCAGATGCCGCATGTACATGCCCCGTGAGTGAGGGTACTGTCCATTGGGTCCTGTAGTGGGGTGCTCCTTCTCGTGCTGGTAGGCCAGGTCCATCGCATACTGATTGTCCGGTCGTATTGGCGGAATTGGACTCTTCGAGAAATAGTCTAGCAGTGACAACACAGCTTTTTCGCAATCCGCACAATAGTAATTTGATGAGTGATTGGGCATCTCAAAGGCCGAGAATATCCACGCTTCGGTCTCTGGCCGCATAGACCGGTCGAAGTACGCTGCAGCCCAGCATCTTGGTACCGTGGTTTCCTCGGGCGAGAATGTAGCTAGGACATCGGCGTATTGGGTTCGGTTGGGGTGTTGAGTGCGGTAGACGAGGTTGATGCTGTGTGGTAGGGCGGATTTTAGGGCGCTTTGGAGGTTGGGGGAGGAGGCTGGGTGAACGAAGATCTCCATCTTGTTTGTAAAGTACTGGTACACAGGCACTCTAGAGCTTGAATTCTTCTCTGTTGCACCGAGAAGATTTCATGATATGTGGCGCATATCGAGTCACAGTTCGCACCTGCCGCTTTGGGATGATGACTAAGACCATGAGGCGGCGTTGCGGAGCTCAAGCTTGCGCGAGCTACAGCTTCTTCCACGATATTTTCAAGTGTAGTTCTGCATCGTCTTCTCTAGTTCGATGCCTAGGAAGTGTGTTCCTCGATGATGTATCCCAGAGCGACGCAGTAGCTCATGCTCGTCCGCGGAACATCCTCTGTGCAACTGCAGTCACACGTTCACAGCCCTCCACATGAGGATTGAAGATACCCAAGTATTGTTTGACGGAGCGTATACTGGCATTCGAATTCTTTTCTGCTTTCATTCTCGGCCCGTCGATCAATAGAACTCCTTTAAACAGAGCAACGACCAAGTCTTTCCACATTCTAATAGCCTGGGAAGGGTCGACGCTCCGCTGACCGTAGCGCTGGGCGAGCACGACAACGTACATGCTTGCACAACAACCGATTTTCGTATAGCCATCATTCGTACGACTGTACAGTTGTGTCACGCTCAACTTTTTTCCTCCCAGCATCATACATATTCCCCGGAGTATTGAAACCCAACCACCCTACCGAAGTAAGGGAAGAAGTAGCCGCGACGATAGGAAATGGGCCCCACCGGAGGAGGCTGGGGACTCATCCTCCGGACGCTGGATTTAGATGCTCCTGGATTGCAAAGCGTTTCTCACAGGAAGTGATCCATCGTGTCGAGGGTATACGGTCCCGCAATCCCCCACGTTCTTCAGTGGCAGGCTTTTCGATTTGAAAAATCCCGTTCTCGTATTCGAACAGTTCGCCCCCGGACTTCCCCCGGACGGCTGTAATGTGGGGACATCGCTAAGCTTCCCAAGATTTCCCTTGGGCTGTTCAGCTACCGTCCAAGATGACTTGCAGTGTGCAACTGCATCGATAACAACTACCGCGCACTACTGAGTATTGATTGATCACTTGTACGATGCTTCCATTGAATCACGGCATGTAACCAGATTTCAGGGGCCAGATGGCACTTGATCTGTACGAACTGAGTGGTTGAAGGCCTGGCGGCTCTCGTTTGAGCTGCAGGCAATCGATATCTCATCCGCTGAGAAGATAATGCAACTGGAAACAAATGCCGCTCACTTCGGGTCCCGAGATCATCGTATCACTACGGCTAAGGTGCATGGTCTATATGAAGAGTGGTTGCATATATCAGCTGGATCCGCCTCAACGCAGACTTCGAAGCCTGAGCAACACAGAGAGGTTGCAAGATGATGTCTCCCAATTATTTCAGCCCTGCTTCTGCGAGTAACCCAATTGTTGCTTTCATAGTGTTTTTATTCATTGTAGTGGCCAAGGTACCAAGAACATAGAGCTCTACACATTTTTCATTGCTGACCTGCACAGTTCGCATACGTTGGTCTTACGTGTCCGACAAGACACCTTCCTGGCCCCTGGTATACGCGCTTCACTCATCTCCGTCTCAAGCGCGCAGTCGTCACTGGTCAGCGGATATTCTACATCGATGCATTGCACCAGCAGTATGGGCCCATCGTTCGACTCTCGCCCACCGAAGTTGGCGTGGCAGATCTCGATGCGTTCAAAGAGATCCACAAAATCGGCACCAAGTTCATGAAGAGTGATTGGTATCTACGACTTGCGAACTTTCCCAAAGCGGGCGTCTTCACGATGCTAGATCCGCGCGAACATGGTCCCAGGAGGAAGCTTCTCTCGAGGTCGTTCAGCAGATCGTACCTGGTTGAGAACTGGGAGTCCGTTGTGCGCGAGAAGGCCCTGCTGGCCGTGACGAAGATCAAGGCGGAGGCCATGCAGAGCACGGCGGACGTGTATAACTGGTGGATGCTGCTAGCCTCAGATGTTTCAGCTCATCTGGCTTTCGGCGAGTCGTTTCGCATGCTGGAAACTGGTCATGTAAAGCCTGATTGATACTGAGGATATACAGGAGCTAACATCAAGTGCAGGCGAATCAGTTCATCCGAGTGCTCAAAAAGCTTACTATGGGAGCGGGCATCATGGTCGAGATGCCCTTCCTTCGCCTCCTACGCTTCGTTCCCATCAGCGCCATACAGGAGATGTTCAACGCCAACGAATTCATCCTCGAGGGTGCAGGCCGAGCCGTTGAGATGGCAAGATCCCGAACGGGCGAATCCAACATCTTCGCGAAGGTCATCGAAGACTGTAGGAAGGAGGGCGATATCGATGACATGGACGTGAGGATTGAAGCGATGAACATCATAATTGCTGGTACTGACACGAGTGGTGTGACGCTCACATACCTTACCTGGGCCGTCCTCCAGCGACCAGAGTTACAGGCAGCACTGGAGGCTGAAACTGCTGAACTCAAGGAAGGTTTTACTGAAAACGATTTGATCGACTTGCCTCTGCTCAATGCTACGATCGAGGAGACGTTACGTCTTTACGGTGCTGCACCAAGCAGCTTGCCTCGTGTCGTGCCTCAAGGTGGCACCAAGTTTGCCGGGCATTACATACCTCAAGGCGTCACAGTCGATACCCAAGCGTATACCTTCCACCGCGACCCACAAATCTGGAGCGACCCACTCACGTCAGTAATCTTTTCCGCTGCTGTTCCACGACTAACAAATCGCAGCTTCAATCCACAGCGATGGATCTCTTCAAAGGAGGGCTACACCGCGGAAGCACTCTCTCCCTCGGCCAAGACAGCATTTCATCCGTTTGGTGCTGGCGCGCGATCGTGCATCGGCATTCATCTTGCGCGAATGGAGCTGAGATACGCGGTCGCTTTTTTTTTCAGGGATTGCAAAGGTATCCGGTTGGCAAAGAGCACGACGCCGGAGAGTATGGAGTTTGAGAACTTCTTCTTGATTGCGCCGAAGGCGCATCGGTGCGAGATCACATTTGGTCGGCCCTAGGGCCGACGTGGAATGTGAGCTGCATATTACCCAGGAAGAATTATCACAAGGTTGTTCTGGTGCGAGCAAGTAATTGTATCGGAATGTCATCGCGCCTTACTGAGATTCTATAACTGAGATTTGTTGCCATCGTCATTCATCTTCTAGCATGAATATCAGTCCCTCCTCGATGGCGACGCGTCATATGTGTAGTACCTATCCCGCGTCAGTGTAATAACATTTCCGACAATACAGTCCTCTAGCAGCGAAGAGAACCACTCGGAAGCTGGGTGTGAAGCGTGCAATTTAAGTAGAATCCCGAATGAGAGTGCATAAGAAGGGTTCCGAATGGTTGTTACTCGTTCAAGTTCTTCCTCGCTCACATTCTCGAAAAGGCGCATGGTTGTGGTAGACCTGGTGGTAACTCTGCGCAAGGGCAGTGCTGGCCATGCAGTCTTCAGTGGTCCCATTCCGACGTTGTTGGATGAAGTAGATGGAACTATAGAAGGTGAAGTAATAAACAAATTGCCTAGATTTGCCGGGCGCGAAAGTTGTGAACTTTGTTGACTGACCTTCGCACTGCTTCAACATCAGCACCATCAGCCGCCTTGAGTGGCATCAACTGCGTACTTATGATCAGGACTGTAATTTATGGCGGATACTTGGGAGTGAGCATGATGTTTGGCATTGTCGCGCTGTGAGTTTGGGCTCGTGTGGTCGTGCGAGTGAGTAGCGGGTTAGTCGAGCAGCGTGGATGAAGCAATACAGAGGTGAAGGGCGATACGCAAGATTGATGGATATTAATTACTAGTGGGATTGGCATATGCTGACAGAAGCTGGAGTGAGGAGAGGTCAACGAGGAGCCGAGTAAGTGAAGGTTGTTAATTCGTAGTACGTGGCCCACACCTACCAAGCTTACTGTTATCAAGCCTCGCTGCTCTTACGCGAAGCCGCCTTGACCACAAAGACAAATCGGATCTCGCCCTCATACGCACAGATCTGCATCGTACATATCGCGGTCTTCTTCGTCTCCTCCACCCAGCCGCGTATGCGCACCTCTCTCAACGAGGGTAGCGCACGAAGCCAATATACCCCATTACTCGCAGTACTAGCAAGTCCCGCCGCGGTGCCTCCACATATACGTATAGATGTAATCTTGTCCATGAAGTCGCCCACGCGGGCTGAGTAGTTTCCTATGTCGAAAAGATGTTCAAAGTCGAACGTGGTGGCGCGAAAGAAGACTGGGGTGGCTTCAACACGGATTTGGCGGCAAGTGAGTAGGATATTGAGCTTCTCTTGCTCCGCTCGGTTCGATAATGCTTGATTGCCGGCGTGAAAGTGGAAGTAGCCATTGAAGACGGACTTGTAAATTGCGTTTCGGATCTCCGGTGGAAGACGGATGAGCAACGATCGGCTTTGGTTTGATGCAGTACGGTTGTGATATCAGCAGGAAACAGTATAGTGCGCTTCAGAGTGACACTTACATGTTTGACAGAGCATCATCTTGAACAAGACTGTCGAGGCGTGAGATGTTTAGTTGATCACACATCTCCACAATCAGAGGATGGCGGTTATGAGGAGAAAGTAGAGGCTCACGAGCGTTGAAGTAAGTAAGTCAGTGAGACGCAGTGCTGGCAAGGTAAGAGCGGTCACCAGACGCTAGAAGGAAGCCGCGAGTAGGTCATGTGCCAACGAAGTCAAGTGTGAGTATGCAGCGGTGTAAAAGCGAGCAGACAGAGTTCAATAGTAATCATAATATCTTCAATGTGTAGTGATACAGTACAGAAACCAAGCTCGTATATCGTTCTCAATATACCTGCATTGGCAGATCCCTAGTCTGCAAAAATGCTTATGCTCTTTCCGTCTGTACGGAGCCTCGTCATCGCCAACTCATCCCACTCTGGCCCCCAGACATATCCACGGACATGCAACCTCTCGAGCGACGGAAGCGTATGTACTGCATCGACACCACCTTGGCCACCGATAAGACTGCGAATTGAGTCACGCTGCAGTCTGATAGAGCTTACCGCATTGAGATTGTGCGCGGTCAGAGATCTGGCGAATCTTGGGATATCGAAGGTCCACTGGAATTCGAACGCTGCGAGAGGTTCAGGTACGAAGTCAGTGTATGTCTTACATGCAATTCGTACATATATACTTACTGTTGACGGAATAGACGATTTGTGACGCTTCGGTGTGTATTTGGCGACAAGTCCTGAGTATTTCAAGGCCTGGCTTCTCAGTGGGGCTTCGATTGATAGTCCAGCCTGTGAAGAGTCGAATGTCGCCTTGGTATAGAGCATACATGTAGATGTGGTTCCGAAGCTCTGGTGGGAGGCGGAGGAGGGGCGAAGGTTGATAGGGAGTCGTCGTAGTGCTGATAAACCATGAATGTTTGCTGTGTTTAATTCGATAGGACGTACTAACCTCAGTGTTGCCATCTCATGGCCGGTTATACGCACTGTCGATGGTGTGTCAGCTTCACTCATGACGAGTCGGGAGGGAGACTCTGGCTGGTCAGCTTGTGATAGTGGGGGCGTCAGGGGATCGTTCTTTGGAGTTGGGTGCTATAGTAGTGGGTGATATGGAGAGAAGGGTATACGCTCCGGGAATGGATATATGTAGTCGGCCGCGCTACGAGCGTTCACCGCCACGCGGACGCCTGCTTGTGTCACGAACAATCACCAAGTATAGCAGGCGGTGCCAGGGCGGCCATTCATTGTAGGCTACGGGCCATCGGGGTTCATCTGAAAGGCAGTCGGAAGCTGCAAGTGACCTACATACACTGGACCTCATCATCCGATTCAATTTGCCCGCGCGCATCGTTGTATGTGACTGCATTTACACACAGTGTCAAACTTCACACCGCATTGAGCGCTGGAGCTTGGGGCCCAAAATCACGAACATCTTTTTAAGACTCATCAATCCATCCACCGTTTTTCGACCTGGAATATCACCTCCAAGGCCATTCGCCCTGTCACCTGCCTCAAAGCCAACCCAACAGAGTCCCAATATGCCCGATCCAAGCCCCTCCTTACGTGAACGACATCGAGCGAAGGAAGCAATCGCATCTCTGGCACATCCTTATCCCACCCCACAGATGTATTAATCGCCCAAGCTCCAACAGTGTCGAGGCAGATCGATCGAATGTTGTCTAGGTTCTGTTGCTCCATTTTTTGCGCGAACATGTCGATTTGTCTCGGTCCCTGGAACACGAATGTGTTGAGTGGAAAGATGAGCGCAGAGGCTTCGGCGTGGGTCTGGCGGCATGTCATGAAGAGACCGAATGCCTGAGGTTTGCGATCGTGTAGTATGGGAAAGACTTCGATGAAGCCTTCTCGGACGGTGAAACGGTGGATGCGGTTCCGTAATTCGGCAGCCAGCCGTAAGAGCGGTGAGTTGCACTGGTTTCTGTACTGAATCAGTGGATTATTACAGGTTTCCACATGTTCTGCGACAGCAATCTGAGTACGTACATCGCATCATAATTTGCAGGCATATTTGACGGCGCGGGTTGCATGGAGAGTGTCGCTAATGTGAGATACCGGCAGTGCCGTGATTCGTCTGCGCTATGGTACGGGTATGTAGTTTCCCAATATGTAGGGAGAGACAATGAGTGACAGTAGCAAAGATCTAACAAAAGGTTCGCGAGAAGTGCGGGTGAGAATGTACGTGCTAATAATGATCGTTCACGACCCGTGGGAAGCAGAGAGCGCCCGAAGTGCTCACTTTCACCACGCTTGGCACGGTCGATCATTTGGCCCCGAAAGCCGACGCGATCCTTGATGGTGACGCTTGGAACGATCACTCACGCTCCACCAGCCCATCCGATTACCTCATTCCAAGCTGAGTACTGAGGCGCGGCCCAATGCACCTTCAGACTCCTCTTGCCAGTAGCTAGGATCAAGGGTGTATTGATAGAGTCTCTCATCTCTTCTGGCGCCTCACCCCAGATAAGTATCGCTTCGAGGGCCGGAAACAAGCGAAGCTTTGGGCAGTCGCATCCTTTCTGAATTTGACACTCAATCTTTTAGGCAGCGTCCATGCCCATATCAAGGCGTCGGATGACGTCGCGCTTCTCATCGCTGAGACAAATCGTCAATATGTCCAGATCCATGTCGTGCATCAGCCTGAAATTGTTGAAAGTGTAGAAAAGAAGTACGGTCTCCGCATGCATCTGGCGGCAGGTTCGGAGGAGGCCTACATCAAGTCAAGGCTGTCGGGCCCAAATGCTCAAGGAAGGCACCTCTAGAATGCCAAATTTGAGAGTGTAGCCATAGATTTGATTTCGAAGCTCGGCGGGAAGGCGAAGGAAGGACGACGACGGTGACGACGGTTGAGGTTGACTGCTAGCACTGATCAGTTTAGATCAAGGTACATGCTTTCGCTGGTATCTTATATGGTGCGATCACGTTGCTGCATAGCGAATGCTGAATTTTTTCGAAGGAGAGACTGATAGGGTAGAAGGTCTGATTGCGCGACTGACCGATGCAATTTGTGTGAGAAGTTGGCGGTTTCCCTGAAAATTGTTGGAGTTGTGTAAGACTTGGGAAGCGGGAGCGGAATATACTGCCTCTAGGAGTAAACAAGCGAAGATCCTTGGATACTCCTCAATTCATTGTAGCGTATGGTTGCTACAATTGCGTTTCTTGGTGCAGATCTGTGAGCTTTATTGCAATAGCGCACTCATCAGAGACGTTCTTATATTCGCTCGTGAGCTCGAACATTCAGTGAGTGTTTGTTATATTGGCAAATGTGGGTGAAGCAGGATTGCTTGCTACAAGTGAGAGAGACAAGGTGCGGCAAGCGTGGAAAGAAAGGTGCTACTATCCGGCATTTGTCATGAACGCCTCAACGGAATTGGTCAGGACACACTTGTCACTGGAAAACGGGGACTACCGGTCTACAACTTCTCTCATCGAAGAATGGTGGCTGATAAACTTGGCGATACCATGGCTTGAACAGCAAGAGTTCAGGCGTACCACGAAGGACCAGCTCTTCCAGTTTAGCGCAGCAAACGGCTGCCACGACGTCTACCTATGGTACCAAGATCTAGTCTTGAGCGAATGCTGAAACAATACAAATTTACGCCATGCACACTACAACGTACAAACCTGGATCTGGTGCGTAATGACATTGCATGGAAAAGTTCATGATGGCTGATTTGAGATAGAAGCGGGCGAGGTCTCATGAAGCTCGGTGAAGCGGTGCGCATCTGGTTCAACTGGTCCACCTCACCGCTTATGCATTAGCGTCGCCGCCGTCCCAACCAATCGCAGCCAGGATTGTTCAGAGGGAGCACCGAACAACGTCGTTAGGAGCACGCATTTCCAAACGTCCGCCCGCTTGTCCCCGCCAGATGCTTACAATATGACGGATATACGCTGGACTTTAGATGACGGCGATGAACGTGACTGGAGACCGCTGGACACCTATAAAGATGTAAACGGGCCACCATGTGCTGTGCATCATTCCCATTATTCCAAAGCCTCATATCCGATTTGAGACAGCATCATACACTATTATCCATCAATCCCTACTCTTGCTCTCAAGTACCAAGAGACCACAATGGCCCACCAAAATCGCCTTGCAAACACCCACGTCCTCGTCTTTGGCGGGACATCAGGCATTGGCTTTGCTGTCGCCAACATGTCCCTCTCATACGGCGCTCGTGTGACCATCTCGGGCTCCGTACAGCCCAAAGTGGATGATAAAGTCGAGAAGCTTCGCTCTTTCTACCCCAACATGACTGCTTCAAATATCGTCGGCATCGCATGCGACCTCTCTGACACGGACAACCTGGAACCCAACATCAAGACTCTCCTGGATAGAGCTACTGAAACCGGCAAGAAGAAGATCGACCATATCGCATTCACAGCCGGCAGCCTCGACGGCGTTCCAAAAGTCCACGATGTAACGGCTACAAGCGCACTCGACGGGTTAGGTATGCGTTTCGTTGCTCCTGCTATTATCGCCAAGTTGCTCTCGACAGGTCTTTACATGCCGCTCACCGCCGACTCCTCGTTCATTGTGACTGGTGGTACGAACACGTACCGCCCGATGCCGGGCTGGGCCTATGTCGCAGCTCGTGGGTCCATTGCCAGCGGACTCGTGCGGGGATTGGCGGTTGATATGGCGCCACTGAGAGTGAACATTGTCATTCCTGGAGCAATCCAAACGGAGCTGCTGCAGCCAATGCTGAATCGGATGGGAGCGGAAGGGACAGAGAAGATGAAGAAAGACAACAGCTTGATGAAAGCATTTGGTCAGCCGGAGGACATTGCAGAAGCTTATGGTTATCTCATGCGGGATCGTTTCGCCACTGGATCTTTCGTTACGTCGGACGGTGGAAGATTGCTTGTGTCGCCAGAACCCTAGGTACAGTCCGTGAGACTATGTAACTCTAGGCTAGATAACGTCGCCGAAATATTGTAGTGAGCACAAGAGAGTCGTCTGGTAATTCCTTGGGCCTAGTCATTTTGGCCGAATGTTGGTATGACTTGCGAGAATGAGGGATGCTCATCAACCAAAAGTGCTTTCATCAGGTGAATTGTCCTTCCACGTGGTGTTACTCGACTCACTCCCGCTTCAAGTGATGTTGATCGGTATACCACGTCGTTCCACCTCTTCCTTGACATGTCGCCACTTTGAGCAGTCTGCAAGTAAACCCCTTAGGCCGCGGTGACGCAGATCAGCAACGCTCTCCTTACTTCTCTTCAGGTCATGCTCAAGAGCGAGCTTATATTTTAGTCCAAGGAAGACATATAGCTCGTTCATGCGATCGAAAACCAAAGCGAGTAAGTCCACGTCGTCCTTGTAGCTCTGGTCTCCAGTAGTACGCCACCCAATGATTAGTATACACGCCGCGACATACAGTGACGGCGCGATATGAGCGGACATGAGAAGATCGATCGAGATGCGCGATGCATCCTGGACAACTCTCACTATATTCCGAGCTGCTGTCATCGCCAGCATAAATTGGAGATTGGCATCTTCCACGGGAACACCACTGCTACAGCGGTAGTGCAAGAGCATTGCAGACGCATTTGACATGATTTGAAGCCAAATGACGTGTCCGCGATCGGCGGATCGTGCTTCAAGGATTGAGGTAGCCTGCCGTGGAAGGCTGAGCCGGAATCTGGTGAGATGATTATCTAGCTCTGCGCAGTCCTCCGCGTACTCGGGAGACTTTGGCGAAGCGTGCACAGAGTGAATCAGATCGGCCACTTGTCCAAGAAGGACATGTGCGATGCATATATAAGCAAAGACGTTTGTAGTGTCATCCACCGAGGCAACTGACGCAATGAGACGATTGAGATTTCGAGTGAACGGTATGTTCTCGACCGGGCTACTCTCCGCATTGACGTCCAAAGATTGGAAGAAATCTTCTGTAATAGGCAGATCGACCTTGAAGTGTAGCTCTGGTATTGCACTGGGTGATCCAGTAGGCCACGCGTGGTTCCTGTCTGTGATGAAAAGCAACCAAAGCGTGCGTCGAAATTCCTCTTTCTCGACCATAGTCGTTCCGGCATGCTGGTTCTGCCTATGAAACGTTACAACAAAATTTTAAGCTTTCTGGAGTGACACTCACTCTGCCGAATCATCATAACTGGAATCCATACGATTGAGTCCGAGAGTCACAGTCTGTTTCCATACTTTCCCGAGACACAGGCAACCAGCGGAAAAGTCACCTGTGGTATAGCTGTAGAACACTAGTATCAAGACTGCTTGAACAACGCGCAATGGGAAGAAAGGGCTGCGCTGTGTGAGCTCGTACGACAATTTCGCTTGATCGTACCAATCCTGTCGATGTGCCTGGACAGCTGGATCGGAATGGTACCGGCAGGCTATAGAGCACATTGCGAAGAGCAGTAGCGGGCATGCGTCCTGTAACACACCATCATCGATCTGCTTCTCGAAGCTCTTTCGATGGAAGCACGGAAACAGGTGACCGACGTTGTCGAAGAAGAGCTCCACTAGCTCGGTCAGTAGGCCGTGGCCTGGCAGCTGCAAATCCGCGAATAAGTCTTGGTGATTGACGTCGTTTCCAGGAGTCATGTTTGATTCTGGTGTAGGATAATATCCTTGAAGCACTGGCACTGGGGTGTCAATCGCATCAGGCTCTTGTGACTGGCTCCTTTCATGAAAGTCAAATTGCGGCTGGTGGGTGGAAGCGAAGTAAGCAGCTGGCTGCATCGTAGAAGATGCTCTCCTCGCATCAATTAGCTCATTCCATGCACCTCTTTGGACTCTAGGCGTAGAGTCATATACGCAGTGTATGCCCCATTTTCTGCAAAGCGCGCAAGTAGGGTGTCCAGCCTGTCGATCATTAGCGTGCGTCTCGAGACGGTGGAAAGCTACACACATCGCATTTCCTTTTTCGCTGTCGGCAGCCTTGACAAGCTTGCTTTCGTTTTGTAACAGATGCAGGGAGTCTGAGGGTCTGCATCGCCAGACGCAATAGTGATGTGTTGATGATTGAAGGGCGGCGTTGGAAGACTTCTGGAACACCAATAAAAGCTGGCTTCAACTTACGCTAGCGTGTAGCTCCGGGGAGCTTCACCAAAGCGCGAGAGATCATGTTTGTCCAAAGCACCGCTGGTAGCCTGAAAATTGACGATGGTGCAAATCTTCTCTTGTGTTTCTTTAACTCATGCTGAACACGTAAAGGAACCAGTTTTGATGACCAATGTTTCCCAGCATCTTTCTGATCGGAATTATGATGATACATTAATGTTGGATTGTTTGCTAAACTATATACATATTCTTCATTGCCATGTCTAACCTCAGAATGCCCCAGTCGCCAGATGTGCAGGAACAATATTTTGAGCCCCAGCATCCACCAAAGCCCTGCCATTCCGCATAACACGGACACTGTCAACAGTCGACTCCGTCGGCCCAATGACTTGAATGCTCGCCTTGAGCTTTTCGTGCTTCACATCTTGTTGACGTCTTCTCCAAGCTTTGCGCGCGCCTTTCGCTTTGTCCAGGAACCCCATGTGAACTCTGCGCCGTGGAAACTCCTCTTCACTCTCGCTGTCCGCGCGGCTGAGCCAAGATTGGCCGCTCTTGTAAGATGCTGGAGATTGTTCTGTTGGCGATGTGACGATACGGGGTGCGTACACTAGAATAGGAGGAGGCGTGCGAGGAATTGAAACGTGATGAGCCAGTGGTGATGTTGGCGATGACCCGTTTGATTGAGTTCGGAACGAAGGCATCGAGCTCCTAGATGTACGCACTCGCATGCCCTGATCGATGGCGACAGCAGGAGCAACAGAGGTATGTGTGTATTGGCTGTAAACCGAGGACCGTATGCTATTGTTGGGAAAGGCATCAAAGCCTGATGGCTTGGAACTTGGAACTGCTCGTGGGGTGTCTAATGTCGATTCTTCCGATATATTCGAAAAGCTCGTGATCTGATGGCGTAGGGTTGGTGTTAGGAATGGAGTAGATGATGGAGTTGAATGAACGGCCGGAAAGCCGCTATGTGGATGCCCTAACGATTTTGGCGATTCAAGAGCATGGCGTATAGTGATAGATGCGGATTGATTGGAGCCAGATGGGCGATAAGACTCTGGGCCTTTCGCTGGCTTCGTGCTAGAGCCAAGATTCCTCAGGCTAAGAAGGAGGTCCGGCATACGACGTTCTTATTTCGAGGATGGACGACTTCCTTCCGAATTCTGATGAGGCGACGTGAGAACTGGATCTATGCTGGAACGGCTATGCTTCTCATCTAAAATCGGTCGCCTGAGTGCATGGGATATCTGCTGCAGTGGCACCCATGAGCTTATCCTGCGTTGTCTCGTATTCGTACCTGCACGCTCGTTGGTGGCGAGATCCTGAGATCTAGAGCTTTCGTGGTCCTTTTTCCATGACAACGGTCGAGGCATCAAATCGCTGCTGGTTTGGGCCACTGTCGATGCAGGTGTAGGCGTATGATTTGAGCGACCATTGCTGTATGTATCGAGCGCTGGCCGTCTTGAATCGTGCACATGGTCCTGCTGATACTGATCTACTAGAATGTCGCGGTACTCTTGCGAGACACTCAGGTGCCGCATCCTGTCCTCCATGTAATCAACTTCTGTTTCGTCCTCTTGGTAAAGGCTTTCGCGGTTGGACGGCACCAACTTGTGACTGGGCGTTGGAATTGATGATATTGAGTCTTCTCTGATCCTAAATGGGCCAGGACCACCAGACCAATGGTCCCATTGTCCGTCTTGTTCATCTGATTGATCAATGCCTAGAGATACATAGGCTTTCTGCTTCGTTGATAGATCAGATATCCGTACGTCTGGACTCAACTGAGAAGTTGAAGATGCACGAGTGTTTGTTCCAGTGGCAACTGCACCTGTGCTCGGAGTGCCAATTCGTGGCGAGGCCGCATTGTAGGAGTAGGGCGATAGGGTGGGAGCACCACTGTCGCTTTCCGCAGGCCGAGTCTGAAATGCAGATACTCTAAAGGGGCTTCTAGGGGGTAATCACGGGATTTTCTTGAAGCTATCTTCCCTGCGACTGAGCCCCGGAGCTTGTGGTGCAGCCAAGTTGGAAGACAACGGGGATGAATTGAGTTGTTCAAACACTCCGGGCGACGTCGGCTCAGGTAGAAGAGGCGCATAGCTTCGGTTGCTGAACGGGGTTGGGGCATGAAGCCCTTCGTAGGGTGTGCTTCGATCGTCCCAAGTCGCTGGTGCTTTCCAGGACGTCACATCTGAAGTTCGATCTGACGGGGGCGGCATTGGCGCTGGGGTGATGTTAAATATGGTTCGTCCATAGATTGGCATTGGTGGCAGAGGCTTATGGCTGTGAGAGCTTGATGGCGGAGGAGTTGTTCTAACAAATGACGGCAAAGTGCGAACAGACCGTTCCATGCCCCTCAGAGAAGCCGGAGATGGCGGTGGCTGCTCTCTTGTGTCAGGCATTCCTAAGTGGCGTGAAAGTCAAAAGCTTGGAGAGCATCGTATACCAAAAAGGACTTCTAGAAGACTGCCGAACAAAGAAACTCGCGAACGTCATCCCACGTGGTGGTGATTGAAAGTGGAACGCTCACCTTTTTTGTAACCATGACAAAGGATAGCAACTTGAGGTGCTTTCAATCGCAGACTGTAGCGCAACACTGATTCTAAATCTCCAGATGTCTGCTGTTAGACAAACACGAGGAATTATCGCATGTCCACGTCTTGTATAGATAAATATGAGTAGCGTGAGGCTATCATAAACAGAGAGCCTAGACGTTATGACGCCAGCTAGGCGCGCACATGTCTGATGGCACGCAAATCATCGTCACCTCTCGGCCTTGAGCAGTGTCGAGTGCGGCTTTCGAAGTGCGAAATGTGATTTCGTCGAAATGCGACGACAGGAATGTTCGTATGTAGTTGACGAAAGCAAAAGCGAGTCGCCACGGTCCGGTTCCGGCGACGGACGAAGCACGCTGATTCAACACCTGCCTCATCACTCCATCCATCGCACATCGAGGCTCCCCCGCCTAACTCAAAAGCGCGATGTTGTCGCATTTTGCGAAAGCAAAGACAGTCTCAACTCAACGTTATGCTCGGACGGATACAGCCCGATTCGCTAGGCGCCTTGGCACCGAGGGCGGTTGAAAGTCTGCCCGGTTCGACACGATCGGAGCCGCTGCAATTGACACATGAATTGTCCGCACACGAACGTACATACCGCGCCTATTGGCTGCATTTCAAACGTTTGTCCGTACAATATACATTTCGCGGCTGCCTGACCACACGGCATACAGCAAAGAGCTGCAGTCTCGCCAAATGGTTCTTCACGTCATTGATGGCTTCGCGGAGCGGCTTCAATGCAATGCTCGATTCGATTCTGATCTGATTACAGTGCAATGTTCAGCCGATATGCGCCTATTCAACGTCTCTAACGTTATGTCGCCGCGGTGCTGTGGCTCGCGTGCTGAGCTGAATGTATATATACAGCGCATCCCTTAACAAGAACATGAAGCAGATCTCGCCCACGGTAATCTACTTACCAAGCACTTCTAACAAGGGATTTTCGCGAAGGAGACTTGAACATATCAAGCATACCCTAAGAGCTGGCCTACATGGCGACTCCTTCATCTCAGTCGATCGGAGACGATCTCAAGCCTGAGATCCTCCCAGCTCAGCCGCACAACGACACCACCTCAGAAACATCACAATCACCTACGCCAGAAAAATTCCAGCCAGGATGGCGATTCATCGCTGCCTTCATCAGTCTCTGCGTCATTACTCTCATGGCCGCTCTGGACGCCACATCGATCTCAGTGGCTCTACCAATCATGGCAAAAGCACTCAGCGGCTCTGCCATCGAAGCGTTCTGGTCGGGAACCTCATTCCTCCTCACATCCACCGTGTTCCAGCCAATCATAGGATCGTTTTCGCACGTCTTCGGCCGCAAAGCTTTGATATACATCAGTCTCGCTTTCTTCCTAGCTGGATCTATCATCCCTGCCGCTGCCAACAACTTCACTGTCGTCCTCGTTGGTCGATCCATACAGGGTGTTGGAGGAGGTGGAATTCTCTGCTTGACTGAGCTAGTTGTTGTCGACACAGTGCCCCTCCGTGAGCGTGGCAAGTGGTTCAGCTTCTTTGGCGCGATGTGGTCTCTTGGAACCGTGGCCGGGCCTTTGTTAGGCGGCGGCTTCTCACAGAACGTCACCTGGCGATGGGTAAGTGGTCAATGTACGAAACGTGTGTGTGAGACAAACACTGACTTCGTCTGTACAGGTGTTCTGGATTAATTTGCCATTCTTAGGCCTTGGTGCTATATTGATCACAATCTTCCTCCAGCTCAACCAGAGACACGGCGACTTCCTCACCAAGCTCCGACAAGTTGACTGGATTGGGATGGTACTTTTCGTCGCCTCCACCACCGGCTTCTTGATCCCGGTCACTTGGGGCGGAGTACAATATGCTTGGGACTCTTGGAGGACGCTCGTGCCGCTTATAGTCTGCGCCGTTGGATTGGTTGTTTTCGTGGTTCACATCGAGTTCTTCGCGAAACATCCGCTGATCCGCACATCGGTGTTCAAGAACAAGTCTGCAGCGATTCTCTTCCTCACAACTATTGTCCACGGCATGCTCTTGTGGTCCATCTTGTACTACATGCCATTGTACTTTGAGGCAGTCAAAGGAATGGGTCCAATCCTCGCTGGTGTTTCAATGTTTCCGTGGACTTTTACCGTGGCTCCCGGCTCTATTGCGACTGGTATTGCCATCGCCGTCACTGGCAGGTATCGCTGGGCAAATTGGATAGGCTGGTTCCTCTCAACCCTTGGCATGGGTCTGCTCATCCTGCTCAAGCCAGACACCTCAACCGTCGCATGGGTGTTTCTCAACCTCGTAGGTGGCCTGGGCACCGGTATGCTCTTCCCAGCTATGGCACTCGCCGTACAAGCCAGCGCCACAGTAAAGGACCAAGCCTACGCAGCCAACATGTTCTCTTTCTTCCGAGCCTTTGGGCAGACGATAGGTGTGGCCATCGGGGGCGTCGTCTTTCAGAACCAGATGCGGAGAAAGATGCTCGGTTACCCACTCCTTGCGGAACTGGCAGACGAGTACTCCAAAGACGCCGCTGGGCTAGTGGGCATCATCAAAAGTATGCCGGCTGGCGCCATGAAGGTGCAGCTGAGGGAGAGCTACACTGATGCACTAAAATACATCTGGATCGTCATGACCGTTTTCAGCGCCGTCTCGCTCGTTGCGACGCTCTTCATCGATGAGTATAATATGGATACGGAGATGGATCACGAGATGGGCTTCAGGGACAAGGATAAAGTGGGGGATGCGGAGAAACAGATGGCCCAAGAGTAAGAGCAACAATGAGGCCCGGCGATGCAGCAGGGTGGATCGATCTTTTTCAGCATCAGCGCGGCGTTTGGGCATACACTGTAGAGTGAGCAGGTGTTTAGCCAGTCACATAGATGAGAGCACCTCAACCATCCCTCATATCACGTTTCGCCAGATCCAGCTCGATCTTTTCATGCCTCTATTCCCATCAAAGTCATCGTCGTATCGCTACGAAACGCACTCGAGCGTGATGAGGCCCGTCAGAATCTATATTTGGCTGTTCGGGCAATTCATCATGTGGGTACCTATTCAGTCATCGAAGTGGAAGCAGTGGCTGACACACAACCCGGAATCTGGATTCGCCGCGTCAAGCGATAACGGGTGTCAAAAACAACAAGGGTGTTGGTGAAACAAGCCGTTGGAGCCTGTGCGCCAAGTTGGATGCGTGCTGAGCGTGGGGACGTCCTTACATCATGACGATAATGATTGCGACTATACAATGTCTTCGAACTTGCAATGTCAGGTCTTTCCTCATGCGATGCGCAAGGCGTGACCATGTACACAGTACTGGGCTGGTAGTAGTGGCGGGACTTCATGGCTGTGTAATGATGATGTCTGTCGGCAAGCGGAGGTTGCAGGGCAGCCCACATGCCCGGGGCTCTGAACACCAAACGGCCACAGTCTCGAGTATTGGACAGTCGGGGCGCTGGAGGTTGTAGTACGGTGCAGAAATGTTGGGTAACTCTTGTGCAGGTACCCGCAGCATCAGCACCAGCGCTGAGAGCTAGGAACACCCATCAAGCGATAGCAATTGCCACGACGACACCACGCGGTGCGCCATCATTGATTTGCGCATGCGCGAGGAGTGCCCTGCGACAAAGACTTAAGGAGTCGTAATGTCGCGAGGACAACGACGCTGAAAGAAGTGCTTGTTACACAGCACCCGCAAGGACTTTGGTTCCCTTGTCCTGTCACGCCAGCCACGATGACGGGAAGATGCGCAACGTGAGGACAAATTGATGGGGAGCGAGCTGGTCTATTGGCTGGCTAAGCTTGGGATAAAGGGGAAGGTCGTAATCCAGTGCTAATCCAAACTGTGGTGTTCTGTCTGCCACACGTCCAGCCATCAACGCAGACGCATCTCCAGCGCCGAACTCATCGATTGCTCCTTGTGTTTCTGCACGCTCGAATTGCGTCCGCGTTTGGTGTGAAAGTGAATGTCGAATTGAAAGGCGCCGTTGGCCGTGTCTCTCGCCCTAACAACTAGCGCATTCTTCTTGATTGGCCTGCCAACTCCACCCTCATCACAATCCCACGCAAGCTCGCTCCACCGCGAACACCCCCGGCAGACGCACCTTCCCCTGGGACTCTCTGACACCACCCTCGCCGTGCCACAGCGAGGCTGTTCAAGCAATCCTGCAGAGCGCCTCCCCTCACCTCAGTCATTCGTTTCAGAATCCGCGAGCAATCCATCGACACGGCAAACCGACACCGCAATCACTAATTCACCGTCGAACCTAAACAAACTACTAGCGCCAAGCGACCGCATATCCTGCCGGCTTCTCTCCATCCGCGCGACGCCATCAATACTGCAGCAGGAGCGCCTTACCATCATACTCGAACGACTGCCCATTGCAGAGTTCTATCGCACGTGTTTGGAGGCCCATTGACCGTCGCAAGAGGTCTTGAGGACCTCGAGGTCGCACCTTCCACGTTCGCGCGATCGTCGCTGCCACAGCCATCAGCAAACGTGCAGCGTGCCCTGCACTCGCCGATCTTCATGAGCGTGGCCACCTCCACCTCCTCCTCGTAGCTAGCGAACGTCGACCAACACCGCCCGCTGCAGTATTCTTCCCCGTACCGCTGCTTGCCCCACGATGAGGGAGCCTTTCGCTTCTCTGCTGGCCACGGGCGCCGGCAAGCTCGCCCTCTCGTTGCTCTTCGCATCAGCGCCGCACCTCACATCCGCGTACACGTTCAGACCCGTACCATCGCCTAATCTTAATATCGGAGGACTTGGTCGCGTTGCATTCGCTGGTGATTTCGACGCGATATCACTGTACCAATACGAAGGCCAGACACAGGAAACGCCCACGCGCAATGGAACCCTCCTCTCGCGATACCCCAATGGCGTCTTCGCATCCATCAAAACGACCGACGCCGACATAAAAGCCATGTGCAGCATACAGGTTAACGGCGTCGACAGCATCGTCATCGCTGGAAACTTCACAGGCGTCGGTGGCATGCCAACACCTGGCGGCATCGCCCTCCTCAACGCCACAGACGGCCGTGTGAGGAGCCTGCCAGGCTTAGATGGATCCGTCAATACTCTCCTCTGCGACAAGCAAGCTGGCCAAATCTATGTTGGAGGATTTTTCACGGGTCTCAATTCGACCAACGCTATTATCTGGAAGGATAGCTGGCAAGAGTTGTCCTTCAATGGCTTCAACGGCGCTGTTCACTCCATCACTTCAGCGCCCAATGGCAACATCGTTTTTGGAGGAGAATTCAACGGTATCGGCACTGGCAATGCCTCTGTTGCTTCAGAAAACGCCACGCAAGTCATTCCGATTGGCAGCGCAAGCATATCGGCACAAACCAGTTCCGGACAGCCAGGCTTCACCGACCCAAAAGTTATCGCCTGCAAGAGCGACTACTCGACTGGAGGCGCAGATCAGACATGGCTGCTCGCTGACACCGCACCTGGCTTCTGGAAAGCCGACTTCGGATTTGGCTTCGAACCCACCAGGTTGAAGCTGTACAACACCGATCACCAAGGCCGGGGTACCAAGACCTGGCGCTTCACGGCACTCCCAGACGGCGGCATCATGAACATGACCTACACCGATCCCTCGACCGGCCAGCAAGCATTCTGTGATGCTAGATGTCCCCTTCCTCAAGGCAACAAGACTGCACAAGACTTCACCTTCGTCAATGTCGTAGGCATGAATTCTTTCCGGGTCGACATTTCGGACTGGTACGGTCAGGGGGCTGGGCTGAATGGCATCCAGCTGTTCCAGGACGCTATGTACTCCTACGCCGTCGACAATTTCAATGAGCCCAAAAACTGCGGCGCATCGACCACCCGATCCGAGGCTACAACTACTGGAAACTGGCAAGAGACGCCATCGCAGAGCAGCTACTCTAAATATCTGACCACGGTCCTACAGGGCAACCCTATCGATCCTCAACAAGCTTCCGTCAGTTTCCAACCTGACATCAAACAATCGGGTAACTACTCTGTCACCATCTACACTCCTGGCTGCCAAGGCGACGGAACCTGCGGTACTCGTGGTCGAGTCAACGTCACGGCCACCATGTCGCGAGGCACGAATAACGAAACGATCCTGTGGCAGACCAACAACTTCGACAAGTACGACGAGATATACAACGGCTACATCGATGCCACTAGTGGCTTCCGGCCTGTCGTTGTGCTTCGTCCAGCTCCCGGCCAAGCCCCTACCTTGACCATGGTCGCGCAGAGGGTACGCTTCACCCTTCTCAGAGCAACATCCGGAAACATCAATGGTCTGTATGAATACGTGCCTGGCCAGCAGTTGAACGAGGACACCACCACATCGGTCATTAATACGGCTGGCGCGACGCTGGAACCACGAGAAAAGGCTTTGATAACCACTCTCGCTACAGATAGCCAGAACTTGTATGTTGCGGGAGATTTCTCCACCAACGACGGTCGAAACAACATCTTCTCTGTGCGCCGAGATGCCACCAACTCGTCGGCCCTTCCGAACCGTGGCTTGAATCGACAGGTTATGACGATGTATCAAAGGAACACTACGCTCTATGTTGGTGGTAACTTCACCAGCACGGGAGACGAGTCCGTACAAGGTCTGAACGGAGTGGCCTATCTGCGCAACAATCAATGGCGACCGCTTGGTGCTGGCGTCAATGGTGTCGTTTTGTACATCGTGCCGTTCTCACTCAACATTACCACAAACCAACCCGAAGAAGTTCTTGCCGTCAGCGGTTTCTTCGACCGCGTCAACGGCTTCACTGGCAGTGCTGCTACGAGCGTCCAAGACTTCGCTGTGTGGGTACCGTCAAAGATGAACTGGCTACACAACTTACAGTTCCATTCGCTGGCCATGTCAGGTCGCTTGATGACATTCGCTGATGTTCCTGGCGGCGAGCGCTTTTTCGGTGGCTCTGTCTCGTCTGGATCATTGCTTGCGAGCGGCTCGGCTGAACTCAAAACCGACGATGGGGCCTTGTCGCTATCGAACTTCCCAGTCGATCTGCAGGCTCACCAGAGTATTGCTTCGCGTCGCAAGCGAGCCATTGTGACGGGTCAAGACATGAACACTACTGGTGTGCGCACCGGCACGTTCTATAACGACAAGACCATCCTTGCCGGACACTTCGCGACCACTGTCGATGGGCAAAATATCACTAACCTTCTCATCCTCGATGGAGCCAACAACAACAAGCTCTCCGGCTTCGGCGATCAATTGGACGCGAACTCGACCTTCACTGCCCTCGCAGTCTCAAAAGACATATTGTACGCCGGCGGTCAGGTCACAGGCCGCATTGACAACAATCGAGTTGTAGGCATAGTTGCGTATGAGCTTGCAAATCACAAGTTTGCTTCTACTCAGCCTCCTGTGCTGCAAGGTCCAGATGTGGTCGTCAACTCGATCTCTCCCAGGCCCAATTCGCAAGACGTTTATGTTGCCGGGCGATTCCTCTCCGCCGGCGCCCTGAGCTGCGCTGCCATGTGCGTATGGAACACGGACAGGAATCAATGGGCAAGTCCGGGTAATGGTCTCGCAGGAGAAGTGTCTTCGCTTACATGGATTGGAGACACCATGCTTTACATTGCAGGGAACTTGACGTCGGGTAACAACGTAACCACGATCCTCAAGTACGACTCCTCCAACAGCCAATATGCTGTGGTTTCTGGCGCGAGCAATCTCCCGGGGCCCGTGAACGCGCTTACCATTGCCACAGACAGTGGCAGTGAGCTGTGGGTGGCTGGGCAGAGTGGCGACAACACTGCATATCTTGAGAGGTTCGATGGTCAGGAGTGGAAGGCAGTCGACAGCAAGATCTTTGGCCCGGACACCGACATTCGCGGCATACAGGTTATCAGCTTGTCTCAAAATCACGGGAAAGCGGACTTGATCGACAACGACCAAGATCTTCTTCTTATGGGCAAGATTATTATTGCAAAGTCTGGACAAACTGTTTCAGCTGCGTTGTTTAACGGCACCGATCTCACTCCGTTTCTCCTGGCTACCAAGGGTAAAGACGGCTCAACTACTGACGGGAGCCTGTCTTCGATCTTCGTTGAGAACCCCAACTCGTTCTTCATGAGTTCTCGTAAGTCAAATCGCATGATTGTCTGAACGGTTTCTAACAGATAGCAGAAAAGCACTTGGCGCTCTGGGCTATCGTTCTCATTGGTCTCGCAATCGCCCTTGTCCTTACCTTCCTACTCGTTGTGGCCGGTATCATCCTCGAATGGTACCGCAAGAAGGCCAAAGGCTACTCACCTGCCCCACAATCGTACCCCGACCGGCTTGGCAACGTTGGACGCTTACCCCCGGAGCAGTTATTCGGGACTCTATCCGGCCCACGAGGACCGCCGGTGATCTAGAGAAGGGCGATGCTACATTACCAACAAAATTTCAAACAACCACCCCGAGCGACGCGAAGCTCATTCCCAACGACAAGATCCTCTCCGAAGGTCGAATACCTGCGTTCTAGAACAACGTTGATCGACCAAAAGCCCCTCGCAGCTTCAGCAACCAGAGCGGCTCCACCAGGACTAGCAAGTTCCACGAGCACTTATGATGACTTGTATAGTATGCACGAGTGGAAATAATTGGTGGCTGGACGGACTCGCGATATCATGCGTGTCTGTGCTGTGGATCACATCAGCGTCTCTCGGGTCACTCTATCGATTCCAGCCTGCACTCTCTTTCTTTGCGCATTTGAGTTACGGTCGGGGCGTTTTCGCATACCACAGATGGTTTCGGATATCAGCATGTACCTGAGGTTACACGGCCCTTCCTTTCATGTTCACTGTTTTGGGGCAATGTTTGATACCACTGGCGCGCTTCCTGTAGCCCAGTCTTTTTCCATAGGACTTTTCTCATCCTTCCTTCACTGTATGTACCAAAGCGACCTTTTTCCTTGTGTATGTGTGTTTGTGTGTGTGCGAAACGTATGTAATGTGTACTGCGCTCCTTGTGAGTCTCATAGTAATAAACCGAGGATGGAAAGGAGGCTGCAAGCCGCGGATTGAATGGGTGTGGTTCAGAAGAGTGTGTATATGGATATTGTATTTATGGGGA
>Ga0265798_10001164_pt1 | contig 41698 bp, 30 predicted proteins | sample P3T30metagenome_FD_192430 | JGI IMG/M metagenome (GOLD analysis project Ga0265798, IMG submission 192430) | Plant litter microbial communities from East Loma Ridge, Irvine, California - P3 T30 | ecosystem: Environmental > Terrestrial > Plant litter > Unclassified | place: USA: California... | reverse complement strand
CGGCCAGGAAGGCGAGCACAACGCACAGGACAAGGCGATTGGTCGATGTCATGGCTCGCCGATCAGCAACGCGGAAGGCGCGAGCGGCGAGGCTCCTCCCAATGGCGCAAGCGATGCGACGGAGCTCGCGGTCGCCGGCAGCTCCGCACCCGCCATCCCGATTCCCAGCGCAACCATCGTCATCACGCCGATGCCGAGCCCGGCCCGCCGCGCGACAACCGGCTGCGCACTGATGCGCGCCAGCACCCGGCTTTCGATGTCATCCAAGGCAAGCGGAACGGGTGCGCCCGCCAGTCTCGCCAGTGCTCTGTCCAGATCGTCCATGCTGTCCACTCCACCCCTCTACCATCCCTTACGCAGCGCTGCCCATCATCCCTCATGCGAGCGTGAGGGGTCGGCGCTCGCGACGCGTAAAGGGGAACACGAGCCCTTCATTGGAGTAACCTTATGCGTCGCGTCGCCCTTCCTGCCGCCCTTGCCCTTCTCGGGATCGCCAGCGCGGCCTACGCTCACCCCAAGCTGGTGTCCGCGTCTCCGATGCCGAACGCAACCATCGCCAAGCCCGCCCGGGTAGAGCTGCGCTTCAGCGAGAAGCTGATGCCTAAATTTTCGAGCGCGGATCTGATGATGACCGGGCATGGCGGCGCCTCGCACGCACCGATGAAGGTAGCGGCTGCAGCCGGAGTCTCTGGTGACGGTCGCACCCTCGTCGTCACGCCCAGGTCGCCACTCGGCGCGGGCCGGTACAGCGTCGCTTGGCACGTGGTCTCGACCGACACGCACCGGGTCGCGGGTAACTTCGCTTTTGCGGTGAAGTAAGGTGGAGGCCGACTGGCCGCTGATCGCGGTCCGCTTCGCGCTCTATGTGACGTTGAGCGGGCTGTTTGGCCTGTCGGCCTTCAGCCTCTACGGGCTCAAAGCCGGCGAGCGCACAGCCGCGCTCGCCTTGCGCCCTTGGCTGGTCGGAAGCGGCCTCCTCGGTCTTTTGCTCTCCGTTATCGCCCTAACGCTGCTAGCTGCGGCCATGGCCGGCACGCCGCCCTGGCCTATCGATCGCGAGGCGATCGGGATGCTGCTCAGCGGGTCCGCGACCGGTGCGGCATGGGAGGCACGCATGGTCGCGCTGGTGGTTGCCTCGATCATCGCGCTGATCGCCGCAGGACGTGCCGCTCCGCTGGGCATGGTTGCGCTTACGGCAGGGATCGCGCTCGCGACGCTCGCCTGGACCGGTCATGGCGCGATGGACGAGGGTGCGACCGGCTGGGTGCATCTAGTGGCCGACATACTCCACCTGTTGGCAGCCGGAACCTGGATCGGCGCGCTGCTCGGGCTGACGCTGCTCGTCACGCGCGCGCCAAGTCGGATCGACGCCACCCATCTCAGACTGACCCATCGCGCACTGCACGGCTTCGGTCTGGTGGGCACGATTATGGTCGGCACGATCGTCGTAACGGGTCTGGTGAATGGCTGGCTGCTGGTCGGCGCCGGCAATCTGCTGAACCTTCCGAGCACCCGCTACGGACAGCTCCTTCTCGCTAAGCTCGCGCTCTTTGCCGCGATGCTGGGGCTGGCATCGCTCAATCGCTTCCGCCTGACGCCGGCATTCGAGCGGTCGGTCGCCGCGGCCGATCATCGGGGCGCGCTCAGCACGTTGCGGCGCAGCCTCGCGGTCGAGGCGGCCTGCGCCGTCTCAATCTTGGCGCTGGTCGCTTGGCTGGGAACCCTCGAGCCGCCCGTATCAGCAATGTGAAGATCGGGGCGAGGGCAATCGGGCTCAACGGCGTAAAACCATTACATACCGTGCATCGCCGGAATGGGGGCTTGACCCTGACACGGTGTCAGACCCTACATGCCCTCGGGTCGAAGGAGTTTCTTCTATGAACGACCCTCATTCCCACGCCCATTCTGCCGGGGGTTGCGGCTGCGCGGGCAAGCACGACGGCAAACTGGCTGCGGTCGAGCGCGAAGCTGCCGCGTCCTGCTGCGCGCCCTCCGAACCCTCGTCTGTGCCACAAGCTGCCAAGGGAGGTTGCTGCTCGGGGAAAGCGGGCGGCGAACCCTCGGCCACAGTGACCGACCCCGTATGCGGCATGACCGTCGATCCGGAAAAGACAGCACACCATGCCGAGCATGCCGGGCACGATTATCATTTCTGTAGCGCAGGGTGTCGTACCAAATTCGTCGCCGACCCTGATGCGTACCTCGGCGCGAAGCCAAAGACCGAGCCGTTGGCAACGCCGGGGGCGATGTGGACATGTCCCATGCACCCGGAAATACGCCGGGAAAGGCCGGGCACGTGCCCGATTTGCGGCATGGCCCTCGAACCGGAAGAACCGTCTCTCGACGACGGCCCCAACCCCGAGTTGGTTGATTTCACGCGCCGGCTGTGGATCGCGGGCGCTCTCACGATCCCGTTGCTGATTGTCTCGATGTTCGCCGAAATGTCGGGGATCCACGTCGTCAGCCCTGCCGCTTCGCCTTGGGTCCAGCTCGCACTCACTGCGCCCATCGTGCTATGGGCAGGATGGCCGTTTTTCGAGCGGGGGTGGACATCGCTTCGCACCCGCCATCTGAATATGTTCACGCTGATCGCGATCGGCGTCGGTGCGGCATTCCTCTATAGCCTGGTCGCAACTCTCGCGCCCGGCATCTTCCCTGCGACGTTCCGGATGCACGGGGGCATGGTCCCGGTCTATTACGAGGCTGCCGGCGTCGTAGTGACGCTGGTGCTGCTCGGACAGGTGCTCGAATTGCGCGCCAGGGCAGCGACGGGGCGCGCGATCCGCGCCCTAATGGACCTCGCTCCCAAGACAGCGCGACGGTTGCGGTCTGACGGCTTGGAGGAAGAGGTCGGCCTTGCCGACGTGGCGACCGGCGATAGGCTGCGGGTTCGCCCCGGCGAGGCGATCCCGGTCGACGGCGTGGTGGTCGAGGGTCGCTCCTCGGTCGATGAAGCCATGCTCACCGGCGAGCCGGCTCCCGTCCTCAAGGAAGTCGACGCCGCGGTCACCGGGGGAACGGTGAACGGCACGGGGAGCCTCGTCATGGAAGCCCGAGCGGTCGGTTCGGATACGATGCTCGCGCGCATCGTCCGGATGGTCGCGGAAGCGCAGCGCAGCCGCGCCCCAATCCAGGCGGTCGCCGATCGGGTCTCGGGCTGGTTCGTGCCGCTCGTCGTGCTGATTTCGATCGCGACCTTCGTGGTGTGGTCATTGGTCGGCCCTGAGCCACGTATGGGTCATGCTCTCCTCAATGCCATTGCCGTGCTGGTCATCGCCTGTCCGTGCGCGCTCGGGCTTGCTACGCCCATGTCGATCATGGTCGGGACCGGACGCGGCGCGCAGGCCGGTGTGCTGGTTAAGAACGCCGAAAGCCTGCAGGCGCTCGATAAGGTCGATACGCTGGTCATCGACAAGACGGGCACGCTTACCGAGGGCAAGCCGTCGCTGATCGCGATCGAGGCAAGCGGCACCGTTGCGGAGAACGACATGCTTGCGCTCGCCGCTGCGGTCGAAGGCCAGTCCGAGCACCCGCTCGCCCATGCGATCGTCGTCGCCGCCAAAGAACGCGGATTACAATTCGGCATGGTTACCGACTTCGCCTCGCAAACTGGGATGGGTGTCAGTGCTACGGTGGGCGGCCGTTCGGTGGTGATCGGCAACGCGGCACAGATGAACAGGGTCGGCGCCGATCCCAAACCGCTCGACGCTGCGGCCGATCGTCATCGAAGTGAAGGGGCCGGCGTCATCCTTATCGCCATCGACGGCGCGCTCGCCGGCTTGCTCGCGGTTGCCGATCCCGTTCGGGCTTCGGCGGGCGATGCCATTGCGGCTCTTCGCGCAGAGGGGCTGCGTGTCATCATGCTGACGGGCGACAACAGGGGAACGGCCGACGCGGTTGCGCGCGCTGTGGGCGGTTTGGATGATGTTCGCGCCGATCTGCGCCCGGAAGACAAGGCGCGCATCATCGGCGAGCTGAAAGCAGGCGGTGCCAAGGTCGCGATGGCTGGCGATGGCATCAACGACGCCCCCGCACTGGCCGCCGCGGACGTCGGGCTAGCGATGGGGACCGGAACGGACGTAGCGATCGAAAGCGCCGGCATGACACTCACGCGCGGCGATCTCTCGGCGATCGTGCGCGCCCGCAAGCTCGCCCGTGCAACCATGCGGAACATCCGCCAAAACCTGTTCTTCTCGTTCCTGTTCAACGGGATAGGCGTGCCTGTCGCGGCAGGCGTACTTTACCCGGTGGTCGGCATCCTGCTCTCGCCGATGCTGGCCGGCGCGGCGATGGCTCTCTCGTCCTTTACCGTGGTCCTCAACGCGCTGCGGCTGAACACGGTGAAACTGTGAACATCGGGGCGGCATCGGACGCCAGCGGCGTCTCGCAGCGCATGATCCGCCATTACGAGAAGATCGGTCTCGTGCCCGCGCCGGCAAGGCGTGGGAGTTACCGCGACTATGCCGACCCCGACGTTCATCGTCTTCGCTTCATCGCCAATGCCCGCGATCTTGGGTTTCCAATCGAGGAGATCAGGACGCTACTTGGCCTCTGGTCGGATCGCAGCCGTTCGAGCAGCGAAGTAAAAATGCTCGCTCAAGCGCGCGCTGATGAACTTGGGCGTAAGGCGGCTACGCTCGAAGATATGCGATTGACGCTGCTAGAATTGGTAAACCGCTGCCACGGCGATGATCGACCGGACTGTCCAATTCTCCGGCGCATGGAAGCATGAGGTTGCGCCTACCCGCTAGGACGACGAGCAACACCGTCCCGCCAGGGTCGTTGCGAAGAGCGAAGCGTAATCCGCAAGGTCGCCGCCCGGCCGCGGATCGCGTCCATCGTTCGCTCCATTTCGCGCGCAATCTGCGCGATGGTCTGTCTGGCCGTCACACGCCGGCGTAGCTCGGCGTCGGCCTCGTCCGTCCAGCGTGCGCCATGCTGATCGGTCAGCCCAAAATCTCCTCGATCAGGAGCAACCCCAAAAAGCCGATGAAGAACATGGCGCTGATGAGCGGGGTGTCGGGCTTCTCATGCGCCTCGACCAATAGTTCCTCGGTCACGAGGTAGAGCAAAGCCATCAACCCGAAACTCAGGAAGCCGGCAACGACGATAGGCGGGAACAGGGCCACGGGCGTCGCCAGCGCCGCGCCGATCGGGAGCAGCAGGGCGATCCCCGCCGTGATCCCAACGATGCGGGCCTTCGATCGGATCGTTTCGCCGAGTTCGGTCGTCACGGTCAATCCGAGGAACAGCACCTCGAGCGTCAAGGCGATGGTGAGCAGCACGCCAGCCTTGCCGCCTGCGACGAACGCCAGTCCCAGCACCAGCCCGTCGATCAGGATGTCGACGCCGACCGCCGCAAGCATGGCGATCGGTCCCTTGGCGCGACCCTCGATCGCCTTAAGCGACAGCATGACGATGATGCCGATCGCGCCCCCGATGAACGTGGCGACGGGCGAGCCTTCGTGCATCACCTGGGGCAGGATTTCGACTGCGGCAGCGGCGAACACCACGCCTGCCGCCAGATGCTGCATGGCGCTTATGACGGCTTCGCTGGGTCGTCTGGTAACAGCCACCAGCGAACCGAGCAGCACGGCCGTGACCGGGATCAGGGTGAAAGCTACGGCCTGCATCGCCACGCCCTCAAACGGTCTTGTCGGATTCGAGCACGCACGGCGTTCCCGGGTCGGTCTCGATCTGAATCGTCGCGTGATCGATCTCGAACTTTTCCTTCAGAGCTGCCGCGACGCCGGCCGTGTAGGCGTCGCCGGGGTAGCCGCCCGGGACGAGCAGATGCACGGTCAGTGCCGTCTCGGTCGTGCTCATCGGCCAGACGTGGAGGTCGTGGATCTCCTGCACGCCCTGGCGTCCGCGCAGGAACGTGCCGATCTCCTCGGGGTCGAGGCCGGGAGGTGCTGCCTGAAGGCTCATATTTACGGAATCGCGGAGCAACCCCCACGTCCCGATCGCGATCACACCAACTATGACCAGGCTCGTCACCGGGTCGATCCAGGTGAGGCCGGTCTTCACGATGATGAAGCCTGCCACCACGACGCCGGCCGACACCGCGGCGTCGGCCGCCATGTGGAGGAACGCGCCTTTGATATTGAGGTCGCCCTTGCGGCCCGACATGAACAGGAGCGCGGTCGCGGTGTTGACGACGATGCCGATCGCCGCGACGATCATCACCGTCCCGCCCGCTACCGGAGCCGGCTCGGAAAAGCGCCGGATCGCCTCCACCGCAATCACGACGATCGCGATGAGCAGCAGCAGGGCATTCAGGAACGCCGCCAGGATCGACGAGCTGCGGAAGCCATAGGTGTATTTGCCCCCAGGGCGGCGTTTACCCAGCGTCGCCGCGCCCCAAGCGATCAGTAGGCCCAGCACGTCGCTCAGATTGTGGCCGGCATCCGCCAGCAGCGCCATCGATCCCGACGCGATGCCGTAACCGGCCTCGATGATGACGAAGCCGAGATTGAGGGCAGTGCCGATCGCAAACGCCTTGCCGAAGCTCTTGGGAGCGTGGCTGTGCCCATGCCCCCCGTGAGCGTGGCCGTGGTCCTGACCACCCGGTTCGCTATGGGCATGGGCGTCTCCGCGCGCTGAATGATCGTGCATGATCTGTCTTTCAGTGTGCCGGAGCGGGCAGGGGAGGGAGTTCGAGATGACCGTCCGATGAGGCCGGCAGCTCGTGCGCGCCGAAGCGGGCATAAAGCGTCGGCAGCACGAACAGCGTCAGCAGCGTGGCTGAGATCAGGCCGCCGATGACGACGGTCGCGAGGGGCTTCTGCACCTCGGCACCTGCACCGTGCCCCAGCGCCATCGGGACGAACCCAAGCGACGCGACGAGTGCGGTCATGGCGACCGGCCTGAGCCTGGCGAGCGCCCCTTGATGCGCTGCAACGGCGCGATCCACGCCGTCGCGCATCAGGTCGTGGATGGAGGACACCATCACCAACCCGTTGAGAACTGCGATACCCGATAGTGCGATAAAGCCGACGGCTGCGGAAATAGAGAACGGCATTCCTCGCAGCACCAGCGCCAGCACACCGCCCACAAGCGCCAGTGGCACGCCCGTGAACACGATCAGCGCATCCCGCACGGAGCCTAGCGCCCCGTAAAGCAGCAGCATGATGACGGCGAAGCAGATCGGCACGACGATCGCGAGCCTGTCGCGTGCAGACGCCAGATTTTCGAACTGGCCACCCCATTCGAGATAGGTGCCCGGGGGTAGCTTCACCTTGGCGTCGATCGCGGCGCGTGCATCGGCGACGACACCGGCTACGTCGCGGTCGCGGACGTTTGCCTGCACCACGACACGCCGCTTTCCGTTCTCCCGGCTAATCTGGTTGGGACCATCGACGACGGCGATGTCCGCGACCGTCGACAGCGGTACAAAACCGCCGCCTGCGGTGGGCACGGGCACCTGGGCGACGGCAGTCAGATCGGATCTTGCGCTTTCCGCCATGCGGATCACGACGGGGAAACGGCGATCTCCTTCGAAGATGACGCCAGCCTGTCGTCCCCCGATCGCAGCGGCAACCGTGTCCTGCACGTCGCCGGCCGTCACCCCGACCCGCGACATGGCGGTGCGGTTGGGACGGATGTCAAGCATCGGCAGACCTTCGGTCTGCTCGACCCGGACATCTGCGGCGCCGCGTGTCGCACGCAAGATGCCCGCGATGCGATTTGCGGTCGCGTTCATCTCGCCGAAGTCGTCGCCGAACACCTTGATCGCGATATCGCCGCGCACACCGGCTATCAGCTCGTTGAAGCGCATCTGGATGGGCTGGGTGATCTCGTAGGCATTGCCCGGCAGGGTGGAGAGACGCTTTTCCAATTGCTCGACCAGCGCCTCCTTGGACAGACCGGGGTCAGGCCATTCCCCTTTGGGTTTCAGGATGACGAACGTGTCGGTCGCGTTCGCCGGCATCGGATCGGACGCGATCTCGGACGTGCCGGTGCGCGAAAAAGCGAACCGGACTTGCGGCGCCTTGGCGAGTGCCTTTTCAACCTGGAATTGCATGGCCTGGCTCTGGTCGACCGACGTGCCCGGGATGCGGACCGCCTGTACGAGGATATTGCCTTCATCGAGCTGGGGCAGGAACTCTTGGCCCAGGGTGGTGAAGGCGACACCGGCAAGCGCGAGCGCGCCGACCGCGACACCGATGGTCAGGCTCGGCCGGCGCATGGCCGCGCCGAGTCCCGGTTCGTAGCGTCGCCGCAGGAATGCGATGATGCGGCTTTCCTTCTCCTCGACCCGCTTGCTGAGCCAGATGGCGATGGCTGCGGGCACGAAGGTCAGCGACAGGATGAAGGCGAAGACGAGCGCGATGATGACGGTCAACGCCATCGGCTCGAACATCTTGCCTTCGACGCCGGAGAAGGTGAGGAGCGGCGCATAGACGAGGATGATGATCGCCTGCCCGTAGACGGACGGGCGGATCATCTCGCGGGCGGACGCGGCGACTAAACCGAGCCGCTGTTCCATCGTCAGCTCGCCGTCGCGGCCGTGCTGCGCCTCGGCGAGACGGCGGAGCGCATTCTCCACGATGATAACGGCGCCGTCGACGATCAGGCCGAAGTCGAGCGCGCCGAGGCTCATTAAATTGGCGGAGACACCGGCTTTCAGCATGCCGATGCTGGTGAGCAGCATCGTGATCGGGATGACGAATGCAGCGATCAGTGCCGCCCGGAAATTGCCGAGCAGCGCGAACAGGACGACGATGACCAGAACCGCGCCTTCGGCGAGGTTGCGGGCAACCGTAGCAATGGTGGAGTTTACCAGTTCGGTCCGGTTCATCACCGGCTTCACCACCACGTCGACCGGCAAGGATCGGCCGATCTGGGTCAGCCGCTCGGCCACGCCCGTCGATACGGTACGGCTGTTCTCCCCGATCCGCATTACCGCAGTCCCGACCACGACTTCATGGCCGTTCTCGGACGCGGACCCCATGCGGAGCCCCTGCCCAGTGCGGACGGTCGCGATCTGGTTGAGCAGGATCGGCACGCCCTCGCGCGTGGCAATGACGGTGCGGGCGAGTTCGTCGGCATTGCGCACACGTCCGTCCGAGCGGACGGCAAGCCCTTCACCGTTGCGGTTGACGACACCAGCGCCGGCGCTGGTGTTGTTGCGCTCGAGCGCGGTCGACAGATCCTGCAGCGTGAGGCGCATCGCCGCCATCCGCTGGACGTCGGGAACGACGAGATATTCCTTGGTGTAGCCGCCAAGGGAGTCCACGCCGGCCAGGCCCGCCGTGCTTTTGAGCTGCGGCGTGACGATCCAGTCCTGCACGGTACGCAGGTAGGTCGCCTTGTCGGCATCGCTGACAAGGTGATCGCCCTCCGGCGTGATGTAGCTGCCATCGCGTTGCAGACCGGGTTCGCCGTTGCGGTGACGAGTCTGATCCAGCTCGCGATATTCGACCGTCCACATGAAGATATCGCCGAGCCCGGTCGCGATAGGCCCCATCTCGGGATTCACCCCCTGCGGAAGGTTTTCCTGGGCGGAGCGCAGGCGCTCGGCGACCTGCGCCCGTGCAAAGTAGATATCGGTCTTTTCTGAGAAAACCGCCGTGACCTGGGCGAAGCCGTTGCGGCTGAGCGACCGGGTATAGTCGAGTCCGGGGATGCCTGCGAGCGACGTCTCGACGGTGAACGCGACCTGCTTTTCGATCTGATCCGGGGAAAGGGCAGGGGCAACGATATTAATCTGCACCTGGTTGTTGGTGATGTCGGGCACGGCATCGATCGGAAGCTGGCGCAGCGCGCCGATCCCGATCAGTGCAGCGGCGACGGTTAAAAGCAGGACCAGCCATCGCTTTTCGACGGACAGGGTGACGATGCGACCGATCATGGCTCAGTCCTCGTCCTTGGCTGCACTTTTGCCGAGTTCAGCCTTGAGCGTGAAGCTGTTGGTGGACGCGATCCGCTCGGAGCCGGTGAGGCCCGATGTCACCACGACCTGACCACCGTTGGTCCGGCCCAATGTCACGGGCAGCGCGCGGAACCCTGTCGGGGTCCGGACGAAAACAAACGATTTGTCCTCGATCATCTGCACTGCGGCCGAAGGCACGGCAACGGTGCGGTCTCCGGTGGCGGGCACGAGGATCGACACGTTGACCGTCTCGCCGACCCGCCAGATGCTGCCGGCGTTGTCGAGCGTTGCGATCACCGGCACCAGCCGGGTCGTCTCGTCCAGCACGGGCGAGACAAACGTCACCCGACCCTCCTGACGCCGACCGGGGGCCGTGACCTCGACGCGCGCACCGGGCTTCACCCGGCCGGCATCATTCGGCACCAGCGACGTGGTGACGGTGACTTTCGAGAGATTGGCGACGCGAAACAGTTCGGCGTCGGCCGCGACCGTCTGCCCGAGCGTGGCGGACCGTGCGATGACCTGACCGCCGATCGGCGAGCGCACCGCGATGCGGTTGAGCGCGCCACCCCCGCTGCCGGTCGCCGATAGCTGCTGCTGCGCCAGGCGCAGCGCGATACCGGCTTCGGTCGCCGCGGTCCGCGCGGCGACGAGATCCTGTTCGGGCGAGACGCGCTCGGCGAACAGGCGCTGTTCGCGGCGCAGGTTGGACCCGGCGAGGGCGGCACGTGCGCGCGCTGCCTCGACTTCGGCCTTGAGCGATGCTGCTTCCCGGCTCTCGATAATCGCGAGCGGATCGCCGCGGCTGACGGATTGGCCAAGATTGCGGGTGAGCGAGACGAGGCGCCCTCCGACCGAGGCCGACACGACCTGTACGCCCTGCGGATCGCCTTCGATCGTCGCGGACAGCTCGATCGCGCCAGCTTCGCCGCCCACGGTCGGGCGCGTTACCTCGATACCGGCATCCGCGATCTGCTGTGCGGATAAGGTGACGACATCCTTGGCCGCTTCCTTGGTCTCGCCGCCTTCGGCCTTCTCGGTCTTCTCAGCGCCGGCTTTTTCGCCGGCCTCGCCGCTGCTGCTCCCACTACCGCAGCCCGCAAGAATGAGGGCCAGGGTCACGGGTGCAAGCGCCCGGATGATGATTTTGGTCATTGATTGGTTTCCTCGGACGAGGGCGCGGCGGCAACGAGCCGTTGGAGGCGGGCCTTCGCATCGTGATAGGTGGCGAGCGCGTCGATCGCGGCGGTTCGCGTTTCGGACAGGGTCCGCTCGGCATCGAGAAGGTCGAGCTGGCCGAACTTGCCTTCGCGGTAGCCGATCCGGGCGATCCGCGCCGCCTCGGTTGCCGACGCGAGCGCAGGTCCGCTCGCGTTGCGGGCGGACGTAGCCGCATTCGCCACCTCGACTTGGGCGCGTGCGATATCCTGTGCCGTATCCAGCTCGGCTACACGCCGAAGCGCCTGTGCCTGATCGCTCTGGGCGCGAGCCTGGGCGACGGCCGCCTTCCCGTTGTTGAAGACGGGGAAGGGGATCGACACCCCGAACACTGCCGCGACGTCGTTGGTCGCCTCGAGACGACGCGCACTGGCGCTGAGCGTCACGTCGGGGACGCGCTGCGAACGTGCGAGCCTCACCTGTGCTTCGGCTGTGGTCGCGTCCGCGCGCGCAGCGGCAAGCGCAAGCGTGCCGGCGGTCGCAATCGGCTGCGCCGGACCAAAGCCCTCGACGCGATCGTACCACGCCATGTCCAGGGCGCCGATGACGGGCTGGCCAATACGGCGCGTCAGATTGTCGCGCGCGACCTCTGCGAGACGCTGCGCGCGCTCGACGGCGGTTTCGGCATTGATACGCAGCACGTCGGCCCGCTGCTGTTCGAGGGGCGATGCCCGCCCCGCCTGCACGCGGACACCGGCTGCGCGCAGCGCTTCCCGGGCGATCCCCGCCTGCTCGCGTGCCGTGACAAGGCGACGGTCGGCCGCCGTCGCTTCAATATAGAGTTGGGTGACGGCAAGGCGCAGATCGGCTTCGGCCAAGGCAGAGCCGATCCGGGCGCGGCTACCGATCGCGTCGGCCATTGCGATGCGCGCGGACCGCTTGCCCCCAAGCTCGATCGGGAACGCCAGACCGGCCGTCGTCTCGGCGCTGCGCACCCCGCGATATTGTCCGCTGCCCGCGACGTTCTCGGTTTCCGCGACGATCGAGGGGTTGGGGCGATAGCCCGCGACGGTGCGACCCGCCTCTGCTGCCCGGACCGCGGCCGTCGCCGCGTCCAGCGCGGGCGCGGTCGCGCCGGCGAGCGCCAGCGCCTGTTCGAGCGTAAGGGTTGGACTGGTCGATATCGGCTCGGACGATTGCGCCTGCGCAATCGACGCGCATGACGCCACGGCCAATAGGGCCGCGATTAAACGCTGCATGGGTAAGTATCTCCTGACGAACGCTGGAATCCGCACCGGTGTGCCCGGGCGGAGCTTAGACGTCGGTTAGGCTTGGGGAGGTCGCAGCGCCGGGTCCGAAAGCGCCATCGCCATCGGACCATTGTTCCAAGCTGATGGCATCACGCACATTCCTGTAGCGGATGCGACCGGATCAGGTGCCATCGGAACGCCGATATCATGGCCATGGCATCCGCCATGATGATGGGGATAGCCCTTCTGGCTGTCCGCCGGCACCTGGTCGCCATCGCCATTGGCATGGCCGATTGACGTAGAGGCAGATACCTCCACGTCCGGCCCCTCGGCCGCGTGCGCAACCGATCCGAACCCGAGCGACAGCGCGAGCATCAGACAGAGGAAGAAAGCGGACAGGCGTTGCATCGGCCCGGCCCGTAGCAGCTTACCGACTGCCATGTAATGATCCTCGGAAATCGACAGGCCCAGAACGTGGGGAAGACCGCAATTCCGCACGGGCCTGTCGCATGATCTGAAAGCCGCCAGCCAATCCCAGCGCTGCCATCAGCGCCGCCACAACGAGGTCGGGCCATGCACTGTTCAGGCCGAACACGCCGCCTGCGGCAAGGACGACGGCGATGTTGCCGATCGCGTCGTTGCGCGAGCAAATCCAGACCGATCGCATATTCGCGTCACCGCTGCGGAAGCGGTAGAGCATGACCGCCACAACGAGGTTCGCGATCAAAGCGACGACACCAACGATGCCCATCATCTCGGCATGCGGCACGGTTCCGTGAACGGCCGCCCATCCTGCCGCAATCAGGACGTAGAGACCGAGTAGCGCGAGCGTTGCACCTTTCAGCATCGCAGCGCGGGCGCGCCAGGCGAGGGCCATGCCTGCGACGCCCAGACTGATCGCGTAATTCGCCGTATCGCCAAAGAAGTCGAGCGCGTCGGCTTGGAGCGCCTTCGAACCGCCCATGATGCCGGCGACAATCTCGATCGCGAACATGGCCCCGTTGATCGCGAGTGCGATCCACAGCGCGCGCCGCCATCTCGGGTCGTTGGTGCCCGTCTTGTCGGACGCGCAGCTCGTGCAGGCCATGTTTCGCCACCTCGATAGAATCGATCTGGCAGCCTATATGCACCCTCTAGTCGCTAGAGGGTCAAGCGCGATGTCCGAGAAACTGACGATCGGAAAACTGGCTGGAGCAACTGGCACCAAGGTCGAGACGATCCGCTACTACGAGCAGATCGGTTTGCTGCCGGCGCCAGCGCGATCGGCCGCGAACTACAGGACGTATGAGGTCGCGCATCTTCGCCGCCTGTCGTTCATCCGGCGCGCGCGGGATCTCGGCTTCTCGATTGATCAGGTGCGGGAGTTGATGGGACTCGCCGATCGTCGCGACCAATCCTGCATCGCGGTGGACGTCATCGCCAATCAGCACCGCGACGCCATCACGCGAAAGATTGCCGACCTGACAGCGCTCGCCGGCGAGCTCGATACGTTGATCGATTCCTGTAGCCGTAACACCGTCGCCGACTGCCGGATTATTGAGGCATTGGCGCCCAGTTCCTGAAGAGGCCCGGCGCTCTATCGGCTAAGTGCCGCGCATAGGCGCGGGGCCATAGGTGTGCCACGTGGCACACCTCACGCGAGGATCGTCACCCGGACGGGCCGAGATGCCGGCACGGTGGCTCGGCCGGTGCCCAGCACCGATGGAGCCGTGGCCCGGCAGGGCCGCGCCCGCGGGGCCCTTAGATCAGGCCCAGATCGCTTCTGCGTCACAGCCGGCCAAGAACCCGCCTTGGATGGAACTTGCGAACGGCATTGCTGGGAACGCTTGCCAGTGCGCCTTCATGCGAGACGGCCAGGATGTCCCAGGATTGATCCGCCTGACGAAGTAGCTGGCCACGGCCGCGGCACCATAGACACGCGTGCGCCGCTCAAAGTCGCTACCAATATGCACGAGCTGCGGTGCCTCGAACGGCTTGGGCACCAACGGCTGATTGATGATGCCTGCGTTCCACAGACGGGCATGATGCGCGCTGATGTTGCGCACGAAGGCGAGCGTCTTGATCCAGCTCACCAGCGTGTTGGGAAGAAGGCCGTAGCGCTTGGCGATGGCAGCACGATCGTTGGGGTGCGCCATCTCAAGCAACCAGGACAAGGTGCCGAAGTCCCATGCCTCGACCGCCATCCAGATCGGCACGGGCGGGCTGTAGGTGGCGTAGAACTCCTCGATCCAGTCGTCCTTCGAGCGGGCGATCGCGCCATCGGCCTTGGCAAGCCAATTCTGGTGCCGTGTGCCCCCTCCAGGCATGCCTTGGTTGGCACGATGGGCGTCGAGAAAGGCCGGTGAACGGTGCGCGCAAGGATCACGCTTGCCCATGGCATGCGCGAGATCCACGCGCAGCGCGACCTCGATCCGTTCGATTGCGTCGAGGAAGAGGAGGCGAAGCTGCTTGTCGAAGAGGTAGAGATCGACAGCGTGGCGGAACTCGGCCCCCGCTTGGAACTGCTAGGTGCGGACGGTCAGCGTCGCATCATTGGGATCGGGAACGAGCTGCTGGAAGGGTTGCCAATAGGGCGTGAGACGTCCGTAGCCGATCCGCTGAAGGTGGAGAACCGCCTTGGCTTGGTCGGTCACAACCAAGCCGCGCTGCATGAGAAGCGCGAGCTGGTCTGCGAAACTGAGATGAGGTTTGGTGTAGGGCGGAAGCATACAGCCCAGATATGAAGAAGGCCGCCCCTTGATGCCAGCGGCAACAGGGGGGACGGCCATGTTGCGTCCGATATATGCGTGGGCGCATGAGGATTCAATTAAAAGTTGAAAGCCGCTCGACCGCTGTGCGCGTCTGGAAGCCTTTGGCACGGCGCGTGCGATCCATGAGCGCTGGTCGATAGGCGGGCCTAGGCTATTACTCGACCGTTCCAACAGCACACCCTTTCGTACTGTCGCCCGCCTGGGAACGTGCGTTATCCTCCTTGCCAGGGCGTCTCAAAAGATTCTGCGTAGCATTCTTTCTGGTTTTGCCGCCCTTCATCACCTGCGACGCGATCGGTTTGGTAAGATCGATACCCTTTTCCAATGTAAGGCGGCCTTTGATCGCACCGACCCCGCGTACAGTCTGAAAATTACCCGTCTTTGGGTCGCGAACTGCGGTGTTCGTCGAGGTAGGCTGTGCCTTTGCCATAGCTCGAATATACTTCGTCGTTTGCGCTGACGAAAGGTGTGTCCCGTAGCACACCTGCTCTATCGAAGCCCGATTTTAAGAGCACCGCGAGAGAGTTGCTCTTTTTCCTACAGCCTCTAGACACGCCATACCCGCGGCCGCTTATCGAGCGTGTCCGTTTCCCGAAAGGGTACTAGCAGACCGGGGCTGTCGTATGGGCGGCCCCGGGTCTCCCCCACGCTCGGTGGGCGACCTCCCAACACCGTGCAGGTCATCGGTCGTCGAAAGCACGAATCGGAATGCCCCGACGCGAGACGCACCTCTGTAGATGTCAGGCAAAACGATGCGAGTTCGTGCTTTCGACGACCGATCGTGATCGACCCGCATTGAGCAAGTGCGCTCCATGGCGGACTTATTTACCGGCGCGATCATTCGGACCTTGGGACGTGTCCGGCAAAACGGTGCCGAATGGCCACTAACCGCAACATCAGCGATCTGCCGACGATCGCAGGCAGGTTGGACGGAGGATGGAGTTGCAAAGCCGAAATTCGGTCGCCGACTGCAGAACCCTTGGGACTTCTGGCTCATGCTGACTACATTCGTGCGGGGTGAAACGAACGAACCCAGCTTCGTCTACTGCTGATAAAGTTGTAATATGAGGGTCGGCATCAAACTCGGTGGAACGCCCTCATCAAGCATCATTGCAAACATTTCATCGTCATCTGCCGTCGGTGCAAGTCCCTCGATCACGAGGTTCGCGCGCGCTTCCGCCAGATCTTCACGCCAAAGTGCGATTTGATCCGGCGTGCCGCGTTCAAACGTCATCGAGCGGAGCTGCCTTCGCATCTCTGTTAGATCGACACTTCCCATCGTGGACTCGCCTACGTACGTTTGAGGGTGTCCTTGAACCTATCCGACCGATGCAGATCGAAAAAGGAACGCGTGGGCGTTTGCAGCGCTTCGTGTCGCAAAACTCATTCTCCGGGTTACCCTCCGAACGTTACATGCCACGCTTCATAATTAGCGATAACGCTGATTCCCGCTAATTACATGCTGGCGCAGATTTGGGTGATCGGTTAGCCCGTTTCGAGAAAACCAGGCGGTCTGTCTTAACGGCCGCTTGGATGAACACGGGGCGCAGGAGGTCGGCTTGGCCGATGATGACATCGATGATGCGGCTCGCGTCGACCGCGCGGATCTGGACGCGATCGTGGCTGACGCGCTGGTCGTCGTTGATCAAGTCCAGTCGCTCGAACCCTATCTCCCGCAGCTCGCCCCCCAGGATCGCGAGCGCGTCGACGACTATGTCCGCCGGGCGTCCGCCGACGCGACGCTGCGCGCCTACAAATCAGACTGGCGCCTGTTCTGCGCGTGGTGCCAGGAGAGCGGCTATCGCCCGCTTCCCGCGACGCCGGCGACGGTCGCCGCGTTCCTGACGCTTCTCGCCGCGAGCGGGTTCAGTCCCCAGGAACCTCGCCGGACCAAACGCGGCACAGTGCTGCCACGCAAGGAACCGGTGCCGCTCGGTCGCGCGACGATCGGCCGGCGGCTTGCTGCCATAGTATTCGCGCACCGGGCCGCCGACGTCGAGCCGCCGACCTCGCAGCCAGACGCGGCTCGCCTCGAGCGCGCAATGCGCGGCATTCGCAAGGACAAACGCGGCGAGCTGCCTGGCAAGAAGCGGCCCGCAGACGGCGACGTGCTGCGCGACATGGTACGCGCGATCGTCGGTGAGGATTTGCGCGACTACCGCGACCGCGCGCTACTCGCGATCGGGATGGCCGGCGCGTTCAGGCGGTCCGAGCTGGTAGCCATAACCGTCGGGCGCGTGTCCGAGGACAGCCGCGGACTACTGGTGCGGATCGCGGCGTCGAAAACGGACCAGGAGGGCAAGGGTCACACCGTCGCGATACCTGACGGACGCCGGTTGGAGCCAGTGCGCCACTATCGCGCCTGGGTGGAAAAGGCCGGAGTTACGAGCGGCCCTGTATTTCGCAAGCTTACGCCGCAAGGCCGGCTGACCGACAAGCCGATGAGCGCGCAGGGTGTGGCGCTGGTAGTCAAGGCTGCGGCGGTCGCTGCGGGGTACCCACCCGAGCTGTTCTCAGGCCACTCACTCCGCGCAGGGTTCCTAACCGAGGCCGGTCGCCAAAACGCCAATCTGTTCAAGATGAAGGAACATAGTCGGCATTCGTCGTTGGAAATGGTGGCCGAGTACGTCCGGGATCATGAGCGGTTTCGCGAGCATGCAGGTGAAGGTTTCTTATAGCGGTAATTATAACGTCGCTTTCTAGGTTGCGAATTTTATCTACCAACCTTTGGTAAGGCTTGCCCGGGAGTCCCCTTTTAGGCCATCCTGGGCGGGTTCAACTTTCGCATCCCATGGCCGAGGAGTCCGTCTCCTCGCTTTGTTTTTCTCACAAATACTAATTAATCATATCTTTGTAGGATGTTACGCTTCAAAATGGCGTCTTTTATACACCCTAAAAAGTCCGAAGCTTACGTGGCGCCGGGGGAGCGAATGACATGACCGATGCGGCGTTCCGCTTCCTGCTACAGGACGAGGGCCGTCCGTATCGATCCTCTACATGCTATATAATCGCTGATCCGATGATCAACGACCGTAAGCAGTGGACGCTGCAGCTCGAACCTCCCGAAGAGGATGCTTGGTCCTATCGTATTGACGATATCAAGGATTGGATGCTGCACGGCAAACCGAAACGGCAGATTATTTTTGACCGATCGGATCCGCGCACCCCATTTCGGGACCTCGAACGGGACGAGGTGTTTCGGGAATATGTTAGGCAGTTTTTAAGCAGGCTGCCAACAAACTCTCAGGGACGCCGCAAGTATGCGCTCATGCCATCGATCGCGGACGAAGAATCGAGAAACCGGTACAAGGACGCCATCGAAGCTGCCATTCCCGGGGTCATAGTTCTACCCGAACCAGAGATGGTTGCGGAATACTTTCGGCTTCTAAAGCGGGATCTTCGTCTCGAGGCCGGCCAGAACAACGTTATTCTCGTGGTCGACGTCGGGGCTTCCACCGCCAACATGACGATCATCGTCAGTCGACGCGATTCAACAATCGTGGAAGTCGACCCGACGGGCGCAAAACGCGATCTTCGGTTGCGCGCACTTCGGGGGGACAGCGACGAGTACGCGGGCCGCTGGGTCGACAAGCGGCTAGCAGAGATGCTTGGCCTTGATACATTGGGTCCGTCTCTTCGAGAAATTGAACAGGCGAAGATTGAAGCGAGCGTGAGCGAAAGCGGAGCGTCGCGAAATGACTCGTCGCTGACGATTGATCGCTCGCTCCTAATTTCGGTATCGACCGAGTTATGGATGGAGCTTCGTCCGCTTTTTGAAAGGCTTTGTGAACGTCTCTACGAGAACCAAGTCTCGTCAAGCGCGACGCGTCGGAAGAGCGAAACGCGCTTCCGGGAGCGCAAGATCGAGACACCGGGCGACGCGTATCGTCTAATCGACACGATCGTGCTCGCAGGCGGAACTAGTCTGCTTCCGGGCTTCGAGGAGGCGATGCTAACGACACTGTTTCCTGACGGCCGTCGCCCCGAAGTTCTCCGGGTAGGAAGCTCGTTCGCCATCGCCGCAGCCGCTGGTGGCCTTGCGCACATCTTGCACAATTACGATCCCCCGCGCTTGCGCGAACCGAATGGGCCAAGCAACGAGGCTTTCAACGCTCCACTTCAGGCGACGCTCCAATACCCGCTGCTTCTTGGGATCAAGGATGCAGACAATCGGGAGCGCCATTACAAACTGCTTGATCCCGATGATCCATTTGTTGACGACGGCGGCAGTCGACCAATTACGGAACTTCCGCAGTTGGTTCAGGGAACCAAACCAAGGAGTCGGCTGGTTCCAGCATCGGCCGCCGGCGTCGGCGCGCGCCTCGGAGGAGGCTTTCGGGCCATGCACGTCCAGCAGGCACCAGGCCGAATGGATCTGCATTGGGATCCGGTCAAAGAGCAAGCAAAAGTCACCTCGAAGGATGTAACGGGAACGAACCATCTCTGGTTCGACGCCAGCAGATTGCGCAGGAGGGTGGAGGCAAACGTCGATCCCATCCATGCTCCCCTTGACGCCGACGCGCTGGCGGTCGACGCGGCGGACGACATCGTCCTAGATTTTGGCATGTCCAAAATAGTTGCGGTCGCTGCTGACCGCGGCTGGATTTCGACAGGCGAGCTAGAGCGGATCGTCCGCGAAGGTGACGAAACTCTGACGCCGCCCGATAACGGCGAAGCGGCCGGCGTCATTGTAAATCGCGAACGCGAGCTAGATGGCCACGATCGAGACATTGAGGTTCCGGAAGATCCCGATCGTCGGCCAATCCACCGCGAGGCCGATGCCTTTGTGCCTTCTGGAAGCGAGGAGCGAGCGGTCAAGGAGGCACTCGATGGCACCGTCGGCGAAGCGGAGAGGAGTGCCGATGTAGGCCAAGGGGCTGATGCGAAAGGCTTCGACGAAGCACCGGCGACATCGCCTTCGGATCAACCGGTTTCTGAGCAGCACTCGGGTTGGAACTATAGAGTTCCAGACGCCGACTTCTCCAATGGGCTGGCATCCTTGCGAGACGCTTTGGGTGACGCCGCACAGCCTACCTTCACAGACATTGTCGTTGCGTTGTTGGCGCTGGCGGTTCGACCAATTGTACTTCTAGCAGGTCCGCCGGGATGCGGAAAATCTACCTTGGTTCGTTTGATCGCGCACCTTCTCGGCAAGCTTCCAGGTGAGAGCTTTCACGACGTGCCCATCCAAGCTCACTGGACGGACGACGAACCCCTCTTCGGCAGCCATGGCAAGCTCAAGGCGTTATTCGCCCATGCGGACACAGCGCACCTAATTTTATTTGACGAGTTCAACCTGACGCGGCCCGAGTATTACATGTCGCGGCTCTTTCACGCTCTCGAGAGTGAGGACGGTGACTTGCTAAACGGGCAGCCGCTCGCTCAATGTCGTATCTTCGGCACGTTAAATATCGACGAATCCTCACGGCCACCTTCGCCGAAAGTGATCGACCGTTGCTTCCTGCTAGAGCTCTCGCAGGTCGCTCACGATACCGTCGAGGTGCCCATACTCCCCGTCAAAAGCGGTCTCACCCCCCTTCCCGGTCTACCCTCCGTCACGGCGGGTGGAGATAGTTCCGACGAGAGCCTAGCCAGCGTGCTTCGTGCTTTACAGGACGCTGTTAATCGCCACGATCTTCGTCAAGACCTGCTTCCTTCGCGACGGGTTCTTCACGACGTCAGAACAATGCTAGCTCTTCACCATCGGCTTGATTTGCAAGGGAGGGGCCTGTTGGAACGGAGCGAGTTGGTCGACCGGCTCATCGCCAGCCGCGTCCTCGTCAAGCTCTCAGGCGCGTACGAGCAGCTCGGCCCAGCCCTTAAGGCACTTGAGGCAATCGTTGGTAACCTCGCGGAGCTGCCTCGAACGAAGCATCGGCTCAAGATCGCACGCCAGCAGGAGCGTCTCGGCTTTGTCTCGCCGTGGCAGTAGCCCGAACGACCATTGAAGCGGTGCGTGTCACTAATGCGGATGGCACCTCCTTCGTGCACCCATGGAACCCCGACCTTTGGTATCAAATTCGAGACGACCACCCCCACCTCGACATATTGACGCGCGGCTTTCCCGCGCAGTTTATCGACGACGACGCGACTATGATAACTCTCGCTGAGCCTTGCGCGGAGGGCTCGCAGTGGCAGCGCTGGGACATGTCAGAGGTACTGTCAAGGCATCGGCGGGTGGGCGAGATGACCGCCGCTCTTAAGGTCCCAAAGAGCGCTATCCTGCGTTGCTACGTCATTCCCGCCGCGCTGCTTAGTTACGGCGACGTGATTGCAATGGCCGAGGACGTTGAGGCCGAACTCGACCCGGCTGGCACCTGGGACGTCCTCGCCAAATTGCCTGACAGGACTTGGAGCAATCCGCGGGACGCTTTACGATCAGGGATGCCGACGGAGCTGATCCGTCTGGTCGAAGAGGAGATGCGCGCTGCCGCGTCAATCCGCCGAGATCCCTTCACCGAATTTGCCCCCCGTTCGAGGCTCGGCGTACCGCTGGCGGAGAACGCGATAGTTTCACAATGGGCGGCAAGGAGGACAACCCAGCTGAGCGACCAACTGAAAAGTATCGAACCCAATTTGGTCTCGGCAACGGCTAGAGCTGATCGCGTAAACCCGCTGGAGCGTCAGAAGAACTTGGACAAGGAAGCGACTCGCCTGCGATCCATCACGCTTCGCATTGGCGAACTCAAAGCCTCTTTGTCCGGCATGATCCGTGCGGAGGAACTTGGAGCGCAGGTTCACCCTGGGCCGCTTTTACAACGAGATCACCGATTGCGGTTGCTGCTGCGCGCATTTGTGGCGCCGCCTTTGGACGCAATGACCGATACCGAATCCGCAAGGTCACATTACCCGCCCACCTTCCTGAACAATCTATGGGAATTGTGGGGAGTTGTTTGGATCGTCAAGGAGCTCCGGCGCCTTGGCTTCTCAGGCTGTTGCTCACACGAAGGTGTTGAAGCAATCGAGCGATGCCAATGGCATCTTACACGGGGCTCGTTTATTGTCGAAGTAGACTTCGAAGCGGAACCAGCGCTCGTCGACTACAATCGGCTTCCACCGGTTCAAGACCGCATCATCCCTGTCCTCGAGTGGGCCGCGGGTAACCAGGATCTGGACGTAGAACGGCCTTTCATCGGGATGGAGGAGAAGTGCTCGCCCGACTACCTGATCCGAATAACGAGCCCAGACGGCAGGGCTCTTTTGGTCGGAGACGCTTGCCTCGCCAGTCCGGAACACCATGGGAAGCGGTCAAAAAGCGACTCAAAGCCTTACACCGTCGAGCAATACAGAAGGACGATCGGTTGGGCTATCGGCGATCAAGTCACGAGGTGCCATCCGATGGGCGGGTTCGTGATATTCCCGCCACCAACCGATCGCTGGAGCGAGCTGGAGACACTACCAGGTGCCAGCGATTGCATGCTTCTATGCCCCAGCCCTCAGGGCAGTGTCGAGGCGAGCCGCCGCTTTGAATTACTTTTACGGTCTGCCACTGTCGGCTTCGATCTATCGGTCGAGCAAGTGGTCAATGACTAAGAGCTCGGACAAATTGGTTTTTAGGCTTAGAAAGAAGCCCGACAGTAACCGCAGGTTACGTCGCTAAGCGACCAAGCGATCCCAAGACCCGCCCAGCAGTCGCCCGTCCACTGGTTACCGATTGCGGTGAGCGGTCGATTCCTGGTATGTTCCAACGCGTGTTGAGCGCAGCGATGGCGCAGTCGCTACTGGTGCAGATAGATCGTTGGCGGTGCTGGAGGCCGATCCTATAAGCCATCGAACGTGAGAGGGATGGCGGGATGACGTGCTGATTACCGATTTTAACAGTGATCCCATGCTCTCGGGTACCGGGACGGTGATCAATCTAGATGCCGCGGCGAATACCGTACCGACCGAGGAAGTGATCGATGCGGTCGTCGCCGCGATGCGCAGCGGCGCAGCCAATCCGGCGAGTGCTCACGAGTTCGGCGACCGCGCGCGCGCGGTCCTCACCCGCGCCCGCGACGGCGTGCTGTCGCTTCTGAACGGCGCTTTGGATGATGGCGTGACATTCACATCCGGCTGTACCGAGGCGAACAACACTGTGTTCGCGGGCATCCCGGCAACCACGATCATCACGAGCACCGTCGAACACCCCTCGGTCCTACGTTCGGCGGAACGAGCGGCATCCCGTGGAACGAAGACCTTGTTCGTACCGGTCGATCGGGCTGGCTTGGTGAATCTCGAGCAGCTTGAAGCAATAGTCGCGTCAGTGCAGGGCCCGCTTCTCGTCTCAATCCAGTTCGCGAACAGCGAGACCGGCGTGATCCAGCCGATCGCCGCGATCGCCGCCGTGCTGACGAGGCGTCCGCAGACGACCTTCCACTCCGACGCGGCGCAGGCCTTCGGCAAGCTTCCGATCGACCTCTCGCCCGGGACTGGCCCCGACGTGATCACCGTCTCGGGGCACAAGCTGCACGCTCCGATGGGCGTCGGCGCGATCGTGGCCGCCGAGCGTGGCGTATCGCTCACACCCCTGCTCGTCGGCGGCGACCAGGAGGGATCGCTGAGAGCGGGGACCGAAGCGGTTCCGCTGATCGCCGGCCTTGGCGCCGCCTGCGAAGCACGAGCCGATACGATTGACGCCTGCGTGCTGCGCATGTCGCGCTTGCGCGATCGACTGGAGGCCGGGCTGCGAGCTGCGCTTCCCGACGTCGTGCTACTTAAGAGTGCAACTGATCGCCTGCCCAACATCTCGAGCGTACGGTTCCCAGGTGTCGACGGCATGTCGCTGATTGCCCAGCTTGACAGCCGCGGCGTCGCGGCTTCGCAGGGATCGGCATGCTCAAGCCGCCGCCCGGAACCATCGCATGTCCTGATGGCGATGGGTTTGTCCGAGAGCGCCGCCTTCGAGTCCGTTCGCTTCTCGATCTCTGCTCTGAACACGGATGCCGAAATTGATGAGGCTACGTCGATAATTACCTCTTCCGTCAACCATCTAAGGAGCGTGTCATGGGCAACGGCCTGATGCGCTTTTCCTATGGCGGCCACGTCACCTTCCCGGTGCGCTATGGCTGGCTACCGAAGGGGCTGTCGCGGATGCGGGAGGATGGCGCCTTCCATCCGAACACGGAGGTCGGCGACGATCTCGGCCTCGGCTCGAAGATGGTCGAGTCGCTTGGCTTCTGGCTCAAGGCGACCGGACTGGCTCGCGCCGGAGAGGATGCGCGGTCGGGCCGCGTGCCGTCGGAAATCGCGGACTTGGTCGCGACGCACGACCCGTATTGCGAGCTGCCTGGTACATGGTGGTTCCTCCACCTCATTCTGGCGACACGTGAAGGGACTGTGTGGTCGTGGTTCTTCAACGACCATTCGGACCGCATCTTCGACCGTGCATCATGCGCGGAGGCGTTCCTGCAGTTCACCCGCGCGAAGGCGCTCCGACCCGCGAGCGACGCCATGGCGCTGAAGGACGTCTCCTGCCTACTTAGCGCATACGCGGCGCGTCCCGGCGTCGACGTGGTCGATCCCGACGACGTGGGCGCGTGCCCGTTCCGCGAACTTGGGCTGATCGTGCGCCACGACCTGGTGAGGCGTTTTGAGCGCACCCGTGCGCCCGTCGGGCTGCCGATCGAGGCGTTCCTCGCCTGCTCGTCGCTGCTCGCCGAAGAGACAGGTCGCGACGCGCTGTCGCTGCGCGAACTCGCCACGCTCCGTTTCGGCCCGGGCCGCGTTTTCTGCGCCGGCCTTGATGCCGTTGACGAGATGGTTGGCACAGCGGCCAGCGCGTTGTGGATGAAGGGCGTCGGCGTCGAGACTCTGGCAGGCGAGCGGTATCTCCAGGCCACGGTCAGGCCGATCGAACAGTGGCTGCGCGACTACTATGTCCGCATCGAGGCCGCGTCATGATCGGCGCCGACTTCTTCCGCTCGCTCAGCCTGATCGAAGATCTGGAGCATCCGGAGCGGTTCAGCCACTATCGACCCACCCGCCGGGCGCTGCCGATCATTACTGCGATCGTCGAGCCAGGCGCCACGACGATGGTCATCGCGCCCTATGGAAGCGGGAAGAGCCTCGCGGCTGGCGTCGGAGCGCTGCTGGTCTTCAACTCGGACGATGACCGGCGCGCGCTCGCACCGGTTCTGGACCGTGTCGACCAGGTCGAAGCGGCATTGGGATCAGCCCTGCGCAGCCGATCCGCCGGCAGTCTCCAAGGACACGTAGTCGTCCTGTCCGGGATGGTGGAGGACCCGATCGCAGCGATCGCCGAAGCGCTCGGCATGAAGCAGCCGCCAAAGAGCGTCGAGGGCTTCGGCAAGAAAATGCGCGACGCTGGCTGGGACCACGTCGCGATCGTCTGGGACGAGTTCGGTCGACATCTCGAAGGCTTAGTTGCCGATGGCCGTTCGGGTGAACTCGACATCGTCCAGCGTCTTGCCGAACGCGTGTCGCGCGCCACCGGGCCGACGATGAGCCTGACGCTACTCCTCCACCAGAACCTTCTCGCGTACGCGTCGCGCCTAAACGAGACATCGCGCAGCGAGTGGCGGAAGATCGAGGGGCGGTTCCGCCCGCTCCGCATGATCGAAGATAGTCAGGAATTCTATCGCCTGATCGCTGAGGTCGTCTCGGACATGCGCCCACCCGAAAGTGCGGCGATCATGCCGCCCGTCACCCAAGGGATCGCTGACAAGGTCGTGAAGTGGAAGTGGCTAGACGGCATAGAGGACGCGGGCCAGGCGCTCGCGATCCTCAACGACGCGAGGCCACTATCACCGGGCGCGCTGCAGATCCTGCCGACCCTGGTCGCGCGCGTGGGCCAGAACGAGCGAAGCCTCTTCTCCTTCCTGCGTGAGATCGACCTAACGCGTAAGGTCGACATCGAGGCGGTCTACACGTCGTTCTCGGACGCGATGCGTACCGATGTTGGCATCGGCGGCACGTACCGGCGCTGGGTCGAGACCGAGAGCGCCAGATCGCGAACGGACACCGCCCTCCAACGCATGCTGCTCGCGGCCGCGTGCCTGCTGCAGCTCGGAATCAGCGGCGAACGCCGCCGCCTGCCGCGCGACGTCCTGGAGCTGGCTGTCGCGGAGGCAGACATCCCCTCCGCCGATGTCGCTACCGCGGTGAACGATCTCCTTGAGGCCAAGCTACTGCTATGGCGCAAGCACACCGACGACGTGGCGGTATGGCACGGAGCCGATATCGACGTCGCGATCCGAGTGCGCGAGGAACGGGAACGCCGGTCGAGCGCATTCGACCTGCGGGCGTTCCTCAAGGATCGTTTCCCGGCCCCGCATCTGCGGGCACCGCGCCACAACGCCGAATACGGGGTGAATCGTTTCCTGATGGGGCGCTACGCGTCGATCAACGAACTGGGCGCACTTCTCGCGGAGGGTGACGCAGCGGACGGCTCAATCATCTACGTGCTCGCGGAGGATAAGTCGGAGATCGCCGCGGCGCGGAAGCTGGCGAAGAAGTCCGACATTAAGGCGATCATCGCTGTGCCGGACCGCCCCCTCGCTGCCGAAAGCGCCGCAATTGAGCTGACGTCGATCGAAGCCCTTCGCGCCGACAAGGAGTTCGTGGCGTCCGACCCCATGGTGACCACGGAGATCGACGAACTCCAGTCGGTGGCTTTCGAGGAGCTGGCCACCCTCCTGCGTGGGCTGCTCGATCCACGTGCCACCGGATCGACATGGTATTCGCAAGGCCAGCTTCTGGAGGTGTCGCCGGAGCGCCCTGGATCAATGGCGGCATCTCGCCTGCTCAGCCAATGGTTCGACAAGACGCCGAGGATCGCAAACGAGCAGCTGATGCGCAGCGCCGCATCGCGCACGATGCAGACCGCGCGGGTCCGCGTCGTCGGCTCCATCCTGGAACGCTCCGACCGGGAGCGGTTGGGCTACGAGGAAGGCGATCGCAGCGCGGAGGGGTCGATCTACCGCACGGTTATTGAGAACACCGGTCTCCGTCCAGCGGGGTCCATGCGCTTCGCCGATCCCGATCAGATTACCGACCCGGGGCTTCAGGAAGTCTGGGTTCGTATCGCCGACTTCTTCCGCACGCCGACCGGCCGCAGCGGTGGCCCGTACCGCGACCTGAGCGCATTCGTCTCGACCCTCGCGTCGGCACCGATGGGTGTCCCGATGGCCGTCATACCGCTGCTCATCGCTGCCGGGTTCAAGCACTTCTCACGTGCGGCGGCGCTCTACGACAACGGACGATATGTCGCCGACACGCTCGGCTTCCAATTCGACAACATGGTGACGAACCCGGAGGGATTCTGCGTGCAGGTCCTTGATCCCACGCCCGACCTGATCGAGTACCTGTCGGAGATCGCTTACGTCTTCGCGCACGAGCGGCCCACTACGGGCGACGAACTCGTACGCTTCGCCCATGATGCGCTGACACGTTGGTTGCTCACTGTTCCCGACGGTTCGAGACGCTCCCAGAAGCTGGGGACACATGCGAGGGGGTTGCTGCGAAACGTGGGCAGCTCCTCCGATCCCGTCCAGCTCCTTCTCAAGGATCTGCCTACGGCGCTTGGCGCGAAGGGTCCGTCCCCGAGCCTTATCGGCAAGCTGGAGGCTGCGCGGAACGAGATCGACTGTCTGCGCGACCAGTTCGCCCAGGATGCTGTGGAGGTAATCGCCGAGAGCTTCCGGTCCGCCTATCTCGGCGTCGATCCGCTGGAGGCGGTCACCGCTTGGGCGGATTGCTTCGACGCCGGATCACTAGATCGGCGCGACGACCTACGCATCGTCGATCGCGCCGTGCTGCGGAAGGCCGTAGAAGCTGTGAACGGCCGCTTCTCGCCGAAGTCGCTCGCCAATGCACTTAGCTCGATCCTGCTCCAGCGCAGCCTCGATAAGTGGGATGACCGCACTGCCGCGCAGTTCAGGTCCGCGCTACGGGAGGCGCGAGAGCGGATCGAGGCGGCAGCATTGGACACCGAAACGCCAACCGCTGCACTGAGGCCGATCGTCCGAGCCCGCGTCGAGGAACTCACCAGAATGCTTGTTAAAATCGACGAGACCGAAGACAGTCGAGTTCGCGGCCTTCAGGTCGCCGGGGGAAAAAGATGAGCTTGGTCGCCACCAACGTCGATGACGCGGTGAAGGATACCGCGGCACGGCACATTGTGCCCGTGTCCGGCGGCAAGGACTCGTCCGCTCTCGCCGTCTACCTGAAGCAGCGCAATCCCGAGGTGAACTTCGAATACGTGTTCTCGGACACGGGCGTCGAGCTGCCCGAGACAATCGACTACCTGGATCGTCTCGAGAACATCATAGGCGTGAAGATCCATCGCGTCTCGGCGATGGAGATGTTCGACGTCGCGGAGAAGCCTGGACGAACGGCGTTCGACGTCGCGCTTTTCGAGCACTTCGCGGGATTCCTGCCCAGCCCGCGGGCACGATGGTGCACACGGATCATGAAGATCGCGCCGTTCGAGCGCTTCATCGGTGGCGATCGGGCCTATTCCTACATCGGCCTGCGCGCCGACGAGAACCGCGCCGGATATCTGGGCACAGGCACCGCGGGGGCGAAGCCGGTCGTGATATCGGAAAAGCCCAACATCACGCCCGTATACCCCTACCGGGACGATGCGATCGACATTGCGGAGGTCGGCCGGATCCTCGACAGCGCGGGACTCGGTCTCCCAGAATACTACGAGTGGAGGAGCCGGTCAGGCTGCTACTTCTGCTTCTACCAACAGATCGGCGAGTGGCAGGGCCTCAAGGAACGCCACCCCGAACTCTATGAGAAGGCGAAGGCTTACGAGACGATGAAGAAGGGGCGGAAATACACCTGGGTCGATGGCCGCTCGCTCGACGATGTCGAGCGGATGCCGCGTCGGGCGGTGAGGTCCAAAGCAGACGACGGATGCGCCGTGTGCCACCTGTGATTGCGGAACTGAAGCAGAATCCACTTGTGGATTTCCTGAGATCTTACGGTCCGCTGCCGTCCTCCAACGCCCAGTTCGACGAACACGTGCAAAGCACCGCTAAGCGCAAGAACGTGCGGCCCCTGCACGTCACGGCAGCTAAGAAGGACGCGCTCGAGAAGGCATGGGCCTCATCTGACAGGCCGAGCGTCGTGCTCACCGGCACCGCTGGGGACGGAAAGACCTACACCTGCCGCCGTGCGCTCGAGGACGCGGGGGCGGACATGACCGCCTGGGCGACCGAGAAGGTGCTCGACGTGCAGCTGCCGGGGAAGGGACCGGTCAAGGTCGTGAAGGATCTCGCGGAGCTGACCGACGACGAGAAGGCGGAGGTCTACGACGCGTTCGCGGCGTCGGTGACCGGGGTCGACGGCGCCATTCCTCTGGTATTGGCGTCGAACGACGGCCAGCTGGTGGCGTTCGTCCGCCAGTTCGCCGACCGTCACCCCGCTGGTCCTGCAATCGACGAGGCGATCCGCAAGATGCTCGTCGAGGAGAGCGAGGTGTCCGCCGATCTTTCGCTGCGGCTCTATAACCTCAGCAGACAACCGCACGATGCGCTGTTCGGCGAGGTTGTCGACGCAATCGTCAAGCACCCGGACTGGAGCCGCTGCGATGGATGCACACTTCTGGTGGCCGGAACCTGCCCGATCCGCCGAAATCTAGCGATCCTGGCGAAGTCGGACGATCCCTCCCTGCGGCTGAGACTATCGCAACTGATCCGCATCGCCGCGCTCAACGGAACGCACCTTCCCGTGCGCCAGCTACTTCTCCTCTGCTCAAACATCTTGCTCGGCGACGGCAAAAGCGGTGGCCTGATCAGATGCGTGGACGCGCACGTTATCGCGCAGAAGGACGACGCCGCCGCACGGGTGAACCCGTATCGCAACGTGTCAGGCCTGAACTTCGAGCCAACGGAACGCCGCCAGTTCCGCGCCTTCACCGTCTTCGACAGCTTCGGTCTCGGTCGCGAGACGCTGAATGCGTTCGATGAGATGATGCTTGAACGCGAGCCGGCCGATGCGTTCGAGAAGTTCATGGCGGGCGATGTCCAGTTCGGCGATTCACTCCTGTCAAAGACGAGGGCGCAATACCGCGCGGCGCCGACGGACGTCGACATGCCGGCACTGCATGACGCGCTAGCCGATCAGCGCAGACGCCTGTTCTTCACGCTCCCGGAGGAGAAGGGTCGGCTCGATCCCTGGCTGCTAACGATCTTTACCGGTGGCGGCGACTATCTGCGTTTCGCGACGGCTCTCGATGAAGGTACCGACGCGACCAAGGTCAAGCGTCATCTCATGATCGGTCTCAACCGCGTCTACACGGGTCTGATGACCGACGACGACGACAAGCTGTGGCTGACCGGACCGGCGGGAAACACCCAAAGCCGACAGGGACGCGTGCTCGACACGGCAGCGCCCATACGGCTCGGGAGGTCGGCGCAAGAGAGGCTGAGCGTGGACTTCGACGCGAAGGGCCTCAACGGCCGTCCGCGGCTGACGCTCTCGAGCGACGACGAGGTGGTCAACTTCATCGATCTCACGCCTCTGCTATTCGAGTACCTGATACGCATAAAGGACGGTAGCCTTCCGTCGAGCTTCTCGCGGCAGTGTCTCGAGGAGCTGCGCCAGTTCCGCCTGCGGTCCGTCGCCCGGCTGGCCGCCACCGGCCTCATCCCGCCCGATCCGCACGAGGTTACGCTGGTGCGTTTACCCCAGAGCGGCAGGTTGGCGATGACCGCACTGCCCCTTGGTGTCGCATGAGCCAGGCGAAACGCTTCAAGGTCGAGGGTGCTTTCGACATCCCGGGCACGGCGCAACCGGATTCGTGGAAGGTCAACGTTGAGCAGATGATCTGGGGTCACCGGCTCATCAATGACCAGACCAGCTGGCTGCTGCTGCTGGAAGCCCTGGCGATCATGTCCGCGCGGGCGGCTGACAAGAACGTGGAAACGATCTTCGCAACCAATGACGGCGCGCACGAGGAATTTGTCTACCAAGTGCCAACCCGGCGCCACCTGCGTCAGGTCCTTTTCCAAGACCACGCCCTGGACGCCATCGCGAGGGGCGGCGACGATCTGTCGGAAGACGCGAAGTGGGAAAAGTGGCTGAACGGGCGCAATCCCAAGGAGATTGCCCACCTCCGGGAGCGCTTCGAGCGATTCTCCTCATTCCACGACGCGGTAGACCTGCTCCGTGCCGCCGTGGTCGAACCCGAGCGTGATCGCCGTCCCACGTCGCGGCACCTGGTGCCAGGCGGCGTCGACATGCTCATGGCCGACTACGGCCTGAAGGGCGGGGACAAGGTCAACAACGACCGCAAGTTCTTCGCGCGCGGCGGCGAGCTGGTGTTCCTCATGCTCAACCGGAGCAAGCACTCGGCCCAGTTGGAGCAACTAGTCAGGAAGCGGCTCCTCACGACGGGCAGCCGATGGAACAAGGTCGCCCGGCTGTTGCAGCCGCCAAGCACTCAGGATCCGGACCCCGTCCAATACAAGATCGGCTACCTTCCGCTGCCGAACCACCCAACCTACGATCGTCTGGCAGAGGACTGGATCGCGCTGCTGTCGCTCGAACAACTTCCCGACGACCAACTGGCCGAGCCACTCATGCGGCTGACCGGGCTGCACATCGTCCGCTATCTCATCGAACGCTCGGCGGAAGTCTTGGGTCGCCGGCCGGAGCAACCGATCCCGCTCGACATGGCGACCGACAGTGCCACGGGACTTCGCCGCGTCTCCCGCGAGCGCTTTCAGCTTCACCGGGAGATGTCGCGGCTCGCAATCTCCAAGGTGATCGACCAGTACGCGGAAAGCCAGGAATGGAAGGACGCTGACGAGGCGGGCGACCCGGTGGCGATGCGGAAGAAGATGCTGAAGGACGCCTTCTCCCATGCGGTCTCGCCAAAGACGACCGACGCCGCCGCAATGATCGAGGAGATGCGGGGCGAGGCTCTCACCAAGCACTCCAACCACCTGGGTCTCATGCTCGCCACCCAGACCGACCGCATCGGGCTTGGCGTCTCGAGGCCGGGCCAAGGCCGATGGTATGCGGCCAGCAACGGCTTCCTAGAGGCGATCGTCCTCGCGAACGTCACGGCCCCCGTCGAGCTCGAGCAGAACCTCGAACGGCTTTGGTCGCGCTACTCCTTCGTAGTCGGACCACTGGTCGGCCAGCGCGAGCTCGGGGACGACGCCCCATTCGAGCAGCTGCGGTCGAACCAGCGGATCTTCGAGGAACGGCTTCGCATGCTCGGCTTCGTCGAGCGCCTGTCCGATGACTGCGCGTTCGTGCGCAATCCCTATTGCTGACATGATCGCATGAGCACCCCAATCATCCCGGAACACGGCTTCATGGACCCCTCCGCAACCAATATCTTCGGAGACATGAGCGCGGCGCCCAAGCCGCCCGAGCATGACGACAAGATCATCAAGTTGGTGTCGGCCGTTGCCGTGCGTCGGCTGCGACGGGCGCTCGATGCGAGCCTCGACGAGGCGGCCCTATTCGCCGTCTTTGACTTCGACGGGCCCCAGACCCGTCGCATCCTCGAGGACATCCACGCGGCGGAGCCGGCCGCGCGGATAGCCGTGCACCCCGACGTGAAGGCCGGGCCGGTCCCGACCGAATGGCTGTCGAGCGAACCACTGACCCACTGGCGCAACATCGCGCGGGAGGACGCCGACCGCGCAATCGTGTCTGCGGTGACAACGGACGCGCTCAACCGACTCGGCGAGACCGCGGCCACGATACACCGTCTCTCGCCCGACCACCTCAAGGCGGACATCGAGGCGTGGTTCGGCGCGACGATGCACTTCGGGGAGCTTTCCCCTCGGCACGCCGCCTACGTGCGCAACGCGATCACGGGTCTGCTACGCACCGACATCCCGACTAACATGCCACTGTTCGCCCGTTTCATGAGCGATCTCGACGATGGCATTGGGATGCAGAACGTCCACAAGGCGCTCAATCAGGCCCTCACTGTGTTCCGAATTCCGCCCGAAGCGGCAAACTTCCCTCCACCTGGCGACAGGGGCCGGATCACATCGGCCGAGTCGTGGGCAACACAGCTTACCGACCTCTACAACCGCGTCTCCGACGTGGCGTACCTGCGCGACGACCAGGGACGGCCACTTGACCGGGAGATGATCCGCGGCCGGGTGGAAACCCTCCATGCCGAAGGCGAGCTTGACGACGACGACTTCGCGACGTGGGAAACCCTGCTCGACGACGCCGACATCGAACCGGGGGATTGGCGGACAAGCCAGCAGGACTTCGCGAAGATGCGGTGGCCGTCCATCCAGAAGGTGGTCAAGGCGCGCAAGTCGATACGCGAGGCACCGCTGGGCGCGGCGACCGCCGCCTATCTCGACAAGGAAAGCGCAGGAACGCTGACGAACGTCGATCGGGACGTGCTCGACAGGCTCGAGGAAAGCCGCGGAGCCGACGCCGCCGAGGCCGAACTCTTCGGACGGCACAGGGCGCGGATCGAGAAGGACCGCAAACTGCTGCGCCGATGGGAGCAGTTCGTCTTCCGCGAAGTGAGAAACCATTCGGACCTGCTCGCAGGCGTCATCCATGCCGCCTTCGACCTTATCACGGCCGCGGGTGGCGATCTCGACGGCAAGACTGTCTACATCCAGCTGTCCAAGGCCAACGAACTCGACTTTTGGCGAAGGCACCTGCTCGAGGCGTGCCTCACACTCCGCGACCGTCATCGGGGACTCTCCGATCTGCTACCACCGTTCGTTCGCGTCGATTGCGGTATCTGCTGGTCCAGGGACTGGGCCGAAGAGATCGACGTCGACAGCGGCCATCAAGGCAGCGAGACCGAATTCAAATTCGAGGCGTTCCTCGTAGATGCGACGGCGTTCGGCGCCGATGGATCGGTGGACGCCGCAAATCTGAGCCACGCCGTCAAGACGCAGATGATTTGGTCGCCCGTCCCGAGGGGCATCGGCCTCAACTTCTCGGACCACCTCCATGCCGTCGCGCCTCAAGGCGAAGGCTCCGCCATGCTGCTGTCGGGCCTGTTCTCGCGAACTGCGAAGGACAGCACGTCCGGAACCAGGACACTCCGGCTCGCAGACCGCCGGACCATCGATGACATCCACGACAACGAGGATGGTCAGCTGTTCGACCCCAACATCCCGCTGCTCGACGAGGGCGGCGGCTTCCTGGCCGAACTCGAGCGGCTTACCGAACGCAACATCGTCAAGGAGGCTGCGCGCGACGCGATCCTCGCTGCGTTCGAAGCGTTTCGGGCGAGCTATCGATCCGCCTTGGACGCGTTTCTCAACGGTGCCGGGGCCGCCGACGACGCCGTTCTCGAGCAGGGTCTAAAATACGGCGAACTGCTCGCGACGCTCCGCCAGAACGCCCGTGGCGACGTCGCACGGCGAGGCCTCTGGCTGCCGATCATGCGCATCGGCACCGCCATGTCCAGAAACGTGCCGGGCATCATCGTCACGCCCTTCTTCCCGCTGCGCCTCGCGGAAGTCGGCCTTCGGGCCCGGATGACGCGGGATACGCTGCTGGCAATGGGCGCGGCTTCCGACGATTCTCAACTCCGGCCGTTCATGCTTCGTGCGGTGAGCGATCTGCAGCGCAGCTGGTTTACGGACTACGCCGTCGGCACGACTGCAGACCGGAAGGTTGTCGCGATGGTGGAGAACAGCCAGTCGGACGACTATTCCTACGCCGAGCCGGTCGCGGACCGGGCCTCGTCGGGGGACGAACAAGGAGCATACACCCGACAGGCCGCCGACAACCTGATGAAGGTGCTCGCAGAGCACCTCGACCTGCATCCCCACAACGTCGCCAACTTCTCCGTGGTCCTCTACAATTCCGACAGCCGCGATCTTCCGTCCGCGGTGGCGGAGCGGCTCGCACGCCGTGTCGACGAGGACGCCCGGCTGCGGTGCGACCTCGTGATCGCCAGCGACGACCGCCGGCGGCTTCGTCAGGTCTACGCCGAGCAGAACGTCGCCATCGGCCGGGAACTGGAATCCAGCGGTGGTGCAGACCTCACCAAGGAATTCCTGTCCAACCTTCGCGTGGGCATCGGCGACGTCGAGAAGCTCGCGATGTCGGACAGCGACAACAAGCCGATGGACGTGGCCTTCCTGCAGGATGTCTTCGCGCGGAACGCGACGAGCCGGTGGCGCCCGGTTTCGGTGCCAACGGGTGGCTGGCCCGACTTCGACCAATCGACCCGCGCATCACCCTCGCGACGCATGATGCAGAAGGCCGGTGAGAACCGGACCCGCCTGCTCCTCGTCTCGCCGACACGCCCGATGGCGCTTCAACGCTACCTCGACCTCGCGATGGAGGTGCTCAAGACCGAGGTCGAGGATCCGACCATGCGCGACCATTGGGAGCCGCTTCGCGAGATATCATTCGACAACGAGGAGAACGCCGAGATCATTCGGCGCGCGCACGACATCGCGGACTGGGTCGTGACCTTCGACGGCATCGCGGACCGCAGACTGTTCAGGCAGAACGGCATTAGCGTCATCCGCTCGATCCCGATCGACGAGGCCCGACACAACCTCGTCGTTTCCACCCGGGCCCACCGGCGCTCCCTGACGATGCGCATTGCCGAAATGGTGTCGAACGTCACCACCGCCGTTCCGGGCGACGAGAGCAAGCTGGCCCGCAAGCTCATCGACCGGTCGGCTGACCTCTCTGGCCAGATCGTGCTTCGTGCGGCGAACCGCGACCAAGCAGCCCTCGAGCTAGTCGGCCTCAGTCTCAGCGAGCAGCTCGTCCTGTCCTCGCTTCCACCGGGAGCCGCGCCCTTGGCGTGGTTCTTCCTGGACGACTTCAAGACCCGGCTCGGCCATGCCGCGGGCGATCCCGTCGCCGACCTGTTGCTGGTCAGCGCTCACGACGAGGCTGGCGAAACGGTCGTCAAGATGTCCGTGGTAGAATCGAAGTACGTCGAGGTCGGGGGCCGAGCGGATGCCAAGTCGAAGTCGCGCCAGCAGACCGAGACCTCGGTCGATCGCATTACCAAGCGATACAAGTCGACCGACAAGCTGAATGCGCCTGTCCACGCCGCGCAGCTGGCCGACCTGCTCGTCGAGCACGGTTCGTTTGACGAGCGGGACAACGAGGACGATCTCATGCGCTGGGTCGAGGCGATCAGATCGGGGTCGGCCAGGATCGACGTGGAAGGCATCTCGCTCATCTACGTCCATGACGACGATGCCGCCGCGCCGACTGCCATCGTCGAGGAAGACTTTCGGCAGGTGTTCCACTCGCGCCCCGACATAGCCAGGCTGCTCGAGGACGTGCGGTCCGGACAGGCCTCCAAACCCCTCCCGGCCGCCAACGTAGGGACAGAAGGACCTCAAGGCGGCAGTATGGAAGCCAAGGATCCAAGCGAACCAAGCCCGGTCTCCGACATCGGCGACGAGCAGGTGAGCGACGAGGGTCCGGCCGTCGCGGGAGATGAGCTGGATGTCGTCGACCTCGCATCGGGGACCCAACCGCCTGCTGTGATCGAACCCGAAGGGCAGGCGGCGGGCCCGGCATTGAGCGACAAGGTCAGCGGCTTCCGTCCCGGTGTGGCCGAAATCGTCTCGGGGCGGGGTGTCCCCGTCGCCGAGGTGGCGGGGCAAGACTGGCTGGCTGCGACCGAAAAGCAGCTTCGGGGGGCCTTGAAAGGCTATGGCATGACCTGCGAGACGGTCGGCTCCCGCCTGACCCCCAACTCTGCGCTCATCCGGTTTCGCGGCAACGATGAGATGACGACCGAGCTCGTCCAGAAGCGCCGGTCAACGCTCCTCACCTCGCACGGGCTTGAGATCGTGGCGGTCCGACCGGCCAAGGGAGAGGTCGTCGTGATGGTCGCACGCGATGGCCGCGTGATCCTTCCAACGCTGGACCTTTGGAAGCGCCGGCAGCTTCCCGCGACGGCGCCGTATCGCAACACCAGCTTCGTCCTCGGCGAACGCGAAGACACCGGGGAGATCCTTTACCTCAACCTGGGCGAGGCGTTCGCCGGCCAGCCACAACACGGCCCCCACACCCTGATCGCCGGAGAGACGGGAGGCGGAAAGGGCATCTTCACGGCCAACCTGCTTCTCGACATCTGCGCAACGAACTCGCCAACGGCGGCGCGCGTCCGACTTGTCGACCCGAAGGCGGGCATCGACTACGGCTGGGTCGAGCATGTTCCGCATCTCGATGGACCGATCATAACCACACCGGACGACGCGATCGTCGCCCTCAGGGAACTCGTGGAAGAGATGGAGCGGCGGTATGCCGACATCCTCGGACCTCTGAAGTTGCCCAACATCGACGCCTACAACGATACCGTCGACGAGCAGAAGAAGCTGCCGCGCATCTACTTCTTCCACGACGAGCTCGCCGACTGGATGGCAGACAAGTCCGACACGCAGTACCGCGACGCCGTCTCCGACTACGTGGTCCGGTTGAGCGGGAAGGCGCGGGCTGCGGGAATACACCTGTTCCTGATAACCCAGCGCCCTGACAAGGACGCTCTGCCCGGACTCATCAAGGCGAACATGGGCAACAAGATCGCGCTCAAGGTATCGAACCGGCTTAACTCGCAGATCATCCTTGACGAGCCGGGTGCGGAGGGACTGCTCGGCCACGGTCACATGATCGCAAAGCTGGCGAACCAGCCCGGCGGCATGATCTACGCCCAGGCGCCCTACCTGAGTGCGGCCGAAGCCACGCAGATCGCCCAGGCCGTAGCCAAGGGCTGAACGGTGACGCCGGGAAAGCGGATCCGGGGAGCAACCTATCTACACCGCTCTGCGCTCGGAACCTTGGATGACGCCAACCAGGCGCGCGTCAGGTTGGCGACACGCACAACCGGTGCGGCTTGGAACGTGGTCCGCGTCGCCCGGGGCGAGGTGTCGCTGCTCCACTACGGGGATTTCGAAGTAGACCCGTTTCCGGCGCTACGCGCCTCGACGATCGTCCACGACGATGGCCGCGTCGTAAACCGCGACTATTCGCAGCGTTTCAATCCACCGATCCTGCACCGCAAGGAGTTGCTTGTCCGCGACGACCATCCCCACCGGTCGGCCTGGAGCAGCGCAACCGCCAGACTGGTGCAAGCCGGAGCGTTCGTCGATCCGCACCGGATCGGCACCCGCGAAGCATGGCGGCGGAGGTTAAGGGAGTTGGCAATCGACGAAACCGGCGAGACGATCGCGTGATCAATGAATTGACCAACCCGATCGCCCGGCACCGAACGGCGATGGTGCGGCACACGCTGTCGCAGCCCATGTCGCTCGCCGTGCGGCACGGGCTCGTCCGCCCAGGCGTCTCGGTGTTCGACTACGGATGCGGCCAGGGCGGCGACCTGCGGGCACTTGGCGCGGCGGGCGTGGAGGCGGTGGGCTGGGATCCGCACTTCGCACCCAATGCGCCACGGCATGAGGCCGAGATCGTAAACCTCGGCTTCGTCCTGAACGTGATTGAGGATCCGGCCGAGCGGGTCGTTGCTCTCAAGGGGGCGTGGGCGCTTGCGACGCGCGTGCTCGTCGTCTCGGTGATGATCGTCGGCGCCGTGCCCGTGGATGGCCTGCGTGAGTTCGGCGACGGGTACCTGACGGCTCGGGGCACCTTCCAGAAGTACTTCCAGCAAGCCGAGCTAAAGGCAATGTTGACCCTGGTAACGGGGGTCGAACCCGTCGCCTTGGCGCCAGGGATCTTTGCGCTCTTCCGCTTGCCCGAGGACGAGCAGGACTTCCTCCTGGAGCGACGGCGGGGACGACGAGCGTCGACGGGCGCCTACCGGGCCGATCGCCCCGCCAGAACGACCGTCGCCCGACCGCAACTCGCGGATCGGATCGCCAGCGCGATCGACGCCATAGCAGGCTTCGCGCTCGAGCGGGGGCGGCTGCCCCACCCAGACGAGATGCCGTCGGACGTCCACGCTCTTCTAGCCGCCGAGCGGGTGTCCTTCGCGCGAGCGCTCGAGGCCAGTCTGGATGCAGGCATAGATGCGGAACTGTTCGCGCGGGCGGCGGCCGAACGACGCGAGGACCTGCTAGTCCACCAGGCTCTCAACATCCTAAACCGATCACGGACGGCTGCCCGTGCGAGCCCCGCCATGGTCCGCGACATACGCCAGCAGTTCGGCAGTCAGCAGCAGTTCGGCGAACAGGCGCTAGAATATCTCCACGCCCTCGCCAATCCGCAGCGCACGGTCGCCGCCATGGAACGCGCCGCCGATAACGGCTTCGGCGCGATCGACGAGGATGGGCGGCTGGTGATCGATAGCGGCCGGGTTCCCGAACTCGAAGGCGTATTGAGGTGCTATGTCGGGTGTGCGACATATCTTTCGGGCGACATCGGGCAGGATCACATCGTCCGGCTCGACCCGCTGCGCCGTCGGACCACGCTTTTCCCGCTCACAGGAGGGCGCAAGCCGTTCCCGGAGACGGTCACATCGATCACCGTCGACCTGAAACGCCAGGATGTGATCATCCGGGACGACGCCAGAGTGCTGGTGCGCAAGGCCGACGTCTTCGGGATGGCAGCGCGCTCGCGCCAACGATCACTTGAGAGCAAGCGTCGAAGCATGAGCGGCAATGAGGTCGCAAAGGTTTTCGTGAGGCCGTAGAAACTGTGTCGAGCGTAGCCTTACGCCACCACCGCTCGGGCCGAGGCGCGCTCGCCGTGCTCGAACGCCTCGGCAAAGCTGTCAAGGTCGGCGCCGGTCATGCCCAGAGCACGTCCCTCGTCCTGCCAACCCGCGACGGCCTGCTCGACCTGCGCCAGCATTTCCTTCGCGCGTGGTTGGGTGATGCGAAAGTACGGTAGCACGGACATCAAAGCGTCGATGGTCGCCTCAGGCCCGACCTCTTCCGAGACCCAGGTCTTCAACTCGCGCAGCCGCTCGGGAAATGGATTGATATCGAAGGCCGGCGCCAGCCGCCACAGGCCACGGTCGACGTGCAGAAAGCCGTGGTTCATCAGGTGGTCGTCGACGTTGGTGATTAGGATCGAAAAAGCGATCCTCCGCCATAGCTCCTCAATGTCGGCCGTGGGAGCGCTGCCATTCACACGGAGCGCATCGACGATCTCGGTATAGGCGTGCTCCTGCGCGTCGCCGGGTTCCGCACCGATCATCGTCGCCGCCGATACGTACATGAGCCGCCCACCCCCGACGGGCCGGTCGAACCGTCGGATCAGCGCGATCGCGTCTCCATCGCTCTCGATCAGCCGGGCATCGGCGGAGTCAATCCCAGCGCGACGGGCGAGCCGCATCGCCAGCACCTCCCCTCGCGTGACCGAGCGCTCGTCGGCGACGCTCGGAAACTTGCCGATCGACAGGTGCCCCTCGTCATCGACGACGGTGCATTTGGGGCGCAGTCCGCCGAGCGACGTGCCGCGACCGCGTAGATAGGCAAGGTCCGCTGCGGTTTCGGTGTTCGTTTCAACCGCCCGACTGGCGGCCAGGAGGTGGCCCAATTCGATCAACGGCGGCGTAGTGCGGCGACCATCCTCGGTCGCCCGCTGGGCAACCCCCTGTTCGTCGACAAGACGTAGTGCGCCCACCCGGCTGACGTCATCGACCGCCAACAGATAATCGAGGCCATTCAGTGCCCGAGGATCGACCTCCTCGCCGCGGCGGCGGGCGTCCTGCCGCCGCTTGGCATGGTCGCGCTGGATGACGCGCTTTCCCCATCCGTCCGGTTCGGTATCGGCGATGGCGGCGTGGAAGACAGAGCCAGTGCCCACCTTGCGGTGAAACTGCGGGCCGGCGACTAGCGGTAGCGCGGGCTCAAGGGCGAAGCGGTCGGGCTCGGCCAGCCAGCCGGCATCATATTCGAAGCCTGCGCTCTCGCGGCTCCCCTGCTGATTGTAGTGCAGCAACCCGACGCCGCGGGCTTCGTCGCCGATCTGGATGCCGATCGTGCGCCTCACAGCGAAACCGGCGGCTTTGGTCTGCGGACCCGCTGGGGCATGCGCTCCACGTCGAGCAACAGACCCTGCTCGTCGTTCCTGGCGTCGAGGATCTCTCCGAGGCTTTCGCCGAAACCCAGAACGAAGAAGGTCATGGCGTACGTGCCCAGCGCGACGGTGGGATCGCCTTTCTCCAGTTTCAGATACGTGCTCTTGGCTACACCGATCCGTTCGGCCATCATAACCACCGTGAGGCTGCGCTTTTTGCGCGCCAGAGCGATATCGGCACCGAGCTTCGTCAAGCTGCGCCGCACGCGGGGCGGAAGGGTATCAGCGATGGTGGATCGCATTTAGCGTCTCATATAAGCGCCCATCGGGCTAATACGGTGCGTTATAAACGACCTTAAGTTAACAGTCGAGATGGCGATTTCGAGATGCGATGCCCGGATCCTACAGGGCGGATGTGGGTGTCTGCTCGAGCGACATCGGCAGACACGGCAATCTCACACAGAGCGTTGGCCGTAGCGGCTTGCTCTTCGGGTGGCTGGCACCGCGGGGCGGGGCACGTGCAAGTCGCATGGCACGGGGCTATGTCGTTGGTCTACCGATCAGACCGAGCAACCTTCACGAGGCAGAATGAAAGCCCTAGACGCCCTGAAGGCTGCACCCCCTGAGGTGCGCGCAGCAGCGCTTGCCGTTCTCGATCAGGTGTCGGCGCCACTGACCGAGCGACAGCTCGCCAGCGCCTTTCGCGCACAAGGCATCGGGCTGCTCGATGCCAAACGCATGGCACGAGCCCTGCGAAAGCTCGATATCATCGCAGTCGCCCCTCGCGGCCCTTGAAGCTC
>Ga0265798_10001163_pt1 | contig 41732 bp, 39 predicted proteins | sample P3T30metagenome_FD_192430 | JGI IMG/M metagenome (GOLD analysis project Ga0265798, IMG submission 192430) | Plant litter microbial communities from East Loma Ridge, Irvine, California - P3 T30 | ecosystem: Environmental > Terrestrial > Plant litter > Unclassified | place: USA: California... | reverse complement strand
GCCCGAGCGCTCGGCGAGGATGAAGCGCTTCACCTTCGGGTTCCAGCGGCGGGTCTGGTGTCCGAAGTGGACGCCGCTGTCGAGCAGCTGGCGGATGGTGACGACGGCCATGGTCGTTCTCCTTGTTCGTGGCTCGCCCGCGGGCGTGCCTGTTGTCGGTTGTCCGGGCGACCGGTCGGTCGCCCGTGCCTGGTGCCCGGGCACACCTCCGCCGCCAGCGCCGTGAGGCGCCTGCGGACCGAGTGGAGGTGGAGGCCGGTGACGTCCGTGGTCGACAGGCCGTGGGGCCGGGCGACGGGACGGTGCGTCCGAGGACGCACTGGGCACGCGAAGTCAGCCTGCTGAGCAGACTGCGGACCTATCGTAGCACCGGCGAGGAGCCGGCAGAGATGCGCGTGGTCGAGCCGGCGCAAGGGCTGCGTCGGGTGCCGCGAAGACGACGAACGCCCCGTCCGGGTCCGGACGGGGCGTTCGACGGGCGACGGGTCGTCGACTAGGCGCGGGAGCCGGCCCCGCCCTTCCCGGCGGTGCCGCCGACGGCGGAGATGCCCATCTCCTCGAGGCTCCGGCCCTTCGTCTCCGGGATCTTCGCGAGGACGAAGAAGAACGAGATGAGGGCGAAGGCCGCGAAGATGCCGTAGGAGAGCGTGAGGCTGAGGGCGGCGAGCGACGGGAACGAGACCGTGACGATGAAGTTCGCGATCCAGTTGGCCGAGCTGCCGATGCCGAGCGCCGTGGCCCGGATGCTGTTCGGGAACATCTCGCCGAGCAGCACCCACATGAGCGGACCCCAGGTCGCGCCGAACGAGACGACGAAGAGGTTCGCCGCCACCAGGGCGACGGGGCCCCAGGCGCCGGGCAGCTCCGGGTCGCCGCCGTCGCCGGCCACCGACTGGCTGAAGGCGAGGGCCGTGACGGCGAGGCTGACGAACATGCCGACGGAGCCGATGAGGAGGAGCGGACGACGCCCGACCTTGTCGACGAGCCCGATCGCCACGAAGGTGACGACGACGTTGACGATCGACGTGATGGTCGAGATGGTGAACGAGTCGCTCTCCTGGAAGCCGACGGCCTGCCAGAGCGTCGTCGAGTAGTAGAAGATCACGTTGATGCCGACGAACTGCTGCAGCACGGCGAGGATGATGCCGACCCAGACGATGGGCTGCAGGCCGAAGCGGTCGCCGCGGATGCTGGACTTCTTCTCGAGCTCCGCCTCCGTCCTGATGGAGTCGGTGATCTCCTTCAGGCTGGTGTCGACGGTGTCCGACGGCACGATGCTCTGCAGCACCGTCTTGGCCTCGTCCTCACGGCCCTCGCCGGCGAGGTAGCGGGGCGACTCGGGCAGGCGGAGAGCGAGGACGCCGTAGACGACGGACGGCACGATGCCGACCAGGAACATCCAGCGCCAGGCCGCGAGGCCGAAGAGGGAGGGCTCGGAGGCGCCGCCCGCCGTGACCGCGAAGAGCTGGTCGGAGAGCAGGGCGACGAAGATGCCGAGCGTGATGGCGAGCTGCTGGAACGACGCGAGGCGGCCGCGGATGGCCTTGGGCGACACCTCGGAGATGTAGGCCGGGGCGATGACCGACGCGATGCCGATGCCGAGTCCGCCGATGACGCGCCACAGCACGAGGTCCCAGACCGCGAACGCGAAGGCGGCACCGAGCGAGCTGACCAGGAAGAGCACGGCGCCGAGCAGCATGACCTTGATGCGGCCGGCCTTGTCGGCGAGGCGCCCGGCGACGTACGCGCCGATCGCGCAGCCGATGAGGGCCGACGCCACGGCGAAGCCGGAGGCGAACTCCGTCAGCCCGAACTCGTCGGTGATGCTCGACACCGCGCCGTTGATGACGGACGAGTCGAATCCGAAGAGGAAGCCGCCCACGGCCGCCGCGATCGCGAGGGCCGTCACCCGCCTGTTCAGCTTCTTCTCTGTTGCTGACGATTGCGCCGAGTTCGACACGGTTCTCCTTCACTCCACGGAGAGCGGGTTCGCGACCACGCTCCCCCACAACGTCGTGCACCGGGTGTTCGTGCACAGGAGGACCCTACGCCTCGCTGTGAATGCGTGCACATCGAGCACGATCCGTGCATGCACCCCACGACGCCCACGCCCCCGAGACCGACCAGACGACAGGTGTCGGCTCGGCGCGCGACGCGGCGGGTCGTCGCGGCGGCCCTCGTGGTCGTGGTCGCCGAGGCAGCGACCGCGACGGCGCCCCGCCCGGCGGCCGAGGCGCGGACGCTCGGGCCGGCGGTGCCGTGGTCCTGGCCCGTCGCCGGGCCGCACCCGGTGCTCCGCCCCTTCCAGGCCCCCGAGCACCGCTGGTCGCCGGGCCACCGCGGCATCGACGTCGCAGCCCCGGTGGGAGGCGCGGTGACGGCCCCGGACGACGGCGTCGTGCACTTCGCCGGCACCGTCGTCGACCGCCCCGTGCTGTCCCTCCGTCACGACGGCGGCGTCCTCAGCAGCCTCGAGCCCGTCGTCTCGGAGCTGAGCGCCGGCGACGCCGTCACGAGGGGGCAGGTCGTCGGGACCCTCGTGACCGGCCACGGCTGCGTGGCGGAGTGCGTCCACCTCGGGGCCCGGATCGACGGCGAGTACGTCTCGCCCCTGATGATGCTCGGCGAGGGCCGCCCCTCCGTGCTGCTGCCGACGCGGCGGGACCTCGTCCGGGCTCAGGCCCGCGGGTGGGCCGTCCGGTAGCTCTCCCGCAGCCGCTCGGTCGACACGTGCGTGTAGATCTGGGTCGTGCCGAGGCTCGCGTGTCCGAGCAGCTCCTGCACGGCGCGGAGGTCGGCGCCGCCGTCGAGCAGGTGGGTGGCCGCCGTGTGGCGGAGCGCGTGCGGGCCGGACGGCCCGCTGCCGGGGAGCTCGGCCAGCAGGCCCGACACGAGGCGGTACACCGACCGGGTGCCGAGCCGCGCGCCCGTCGTGCCGACGAAGAACGCCGACGTCGTCGACGCGCCCCGTGCCTCTGCGGCGGCCGCGAGCCGAGGCCGCGCCCGGTCGAGGTACCGGTGCAGCGCCTCGGCCGCGGGGACGCCGTAGGGGACGACGCGCTCGCGCGCGCCCTTGCCCGTGACCCTCACCGTCAGGCGGCCCGGGTCGACGTCGCCCAGGTCGGTGCCGACGAGCTCGGAGACGCGCAGCGCCGACCCGTAGAGGAGCTCCACCACCGCCAGGTCGCGTCGCGCGACGGGGTCGTCGGTGTCGGCCCGGGCCGCCAGGGACTCGAGCAGCCCTCCCACCTGGTCGCCGGTCAGCACCCGCGGCAGGTGGCTCTCCGCCTTGGGCGCGCGGAGCCGCAGCCCCACGTCGACGCTCGTGCGGCCCGTCTCCTCCAGCCAGCGGGTCAGGGCCCGTGCGCTGGCCGAGCGGCGGGCCAGCGTGGTCCGGGCGAGCCCCGCCTGGGTGCCGCGCCAGAGCCAGTCGCGCAGCAGCTCGAGGTCGAGGTCGCGCGTCTCGGGCTCGCGGCCCAGACGTGCAGCCGCCCCGACGAGGAGGTCGGCGAGGTCGGCGCGGTACGACCGCAGGGTGTTCTCGCTCAGCCCCCGACCGTGCCGCAGGTGGTGCAGGAACGCGTCGACGTCGGCCTCGAGGCCGCTCATCGCCGTGCGCCCCCGACCCGCAGGGAGGCTCGCCGCGTGGTGATCATGTCGTCAGGCTACCCACGCGACCGGCCCGCCCTCCGCCACCCCGCAGCGCCGTGCGTCACGAGCCCCTCGACCTCCATCTCCGCGAGGATGCTCCGAACCGCGGCCGTGCCGAGGCCCGAGGCCGCTGCCACCTCGTCGGTGCTCCGCTCCGCGCGGGGGCTGAGCGCGTCGTGGACCCGCAGTCGGTGCGGGTCGTCTCCGGCGTCGGGGGCGGCCGTGCGGTCGTCGCCGAGCGAGGCCGGCCCGACCAGCTCCACGACGTCGTCGACGCTCGTGACGCAGGTGGCGAGCCCAGAGCGGATCAACGCGTGGCACCCCGCGGACGACGGCGACGACACGGGACCGGGCACGGCCCCCACCGGGCGGCCGAGCACCTGGGCGTGGCCCGCGGTGTTCAGCGACCCGGAGCGACGACCCGCCTCGACGACGACCGTCGCTCCCGTCAGGCAGGCGATGATCCTGTTGCGCTGGAGGAACCGCCACCGCGCCGGCGACGTGCCGCACGGCGACTCGGCGACCAGCAGGCCGGTGCCGACCACCCGGCGCAGGAGGTCGTCGTGCCCGGCCGGGTAGAAGCGGTCGGGGCCGCCCGCCATCACCGCCACCGTCGGCGCCTCCGACGCCAGGGCGGCCCGGTGCGCCATGCCGTCGATGCCGTAGGCACCGCCCGAGACGACCGTGAGGCCCCGGTCCGAGAGACCGCTCGCCAGGTCGGCGGCGACCTGCTCCCCGTACGACGTCGCGGCGCGGGCGCCCACCACCGCGACGGCCTCCGGAGGCGCGGGGAGCGCCCCTGCTCCGCGCAGCCAGAGGGCGGCCGGGCCGTGGTCGCCGAGCTCGGCGAGCGCCGGGGGCCACCCCGGGTCGCCCGGCACGGTCAGCCGCACGTCGAGCGTCGCGGCGGCACGGAGGGAGGCCTCGATGCGCGCCAGGTCGAGCCGCGGCGCCCAGCGGGCGAGCGCCGACCCGACGGAGAGGCGACCGAGGTCGTCCGACGCCTCGGAGGCGCGGAGGGCCGTGGCGAGCCCGGTGCCCCCTCCGGCCCTCCCCCGCGACTCGACCGACTCGGCCGCGAGCCGCAGCGCCACGGCAGGACCGAGCGCGCGGCGGGCGATGCCGGCGACGACGTCGCCGGGCTCCGCGATGCCCGACCAGGCGGCACGGGCGAAGACGTCGAGGGCCGTCTCGCTGCCTGCGCTGTCGGGCAGCCACGCGCGGACGGGCTCGGCCAGCGCGGCGAGGCGGTCGCCGGAAGCCCGGAGCAGCGCCGTCACAACGACCTCCGCAGGCCGAGGGCCCGCACGACCTGGGATCGCCCGGGCCTGTCGAGACCTTCCAGGTCGGCGAGGGTCCACGCCAGCCGGAGCACGCGGTCGTAGCCCCGCATCGTGAGGGCACCCGTCTCCAGCGCGCGGTCGACGGGCGCGGAGTCGCCGACCGCGAGCCGCCGCTCGGCGCTGCGGAGCCACGCCCCCGGGGCCTCGGCGCTGAGCGACCACGGGGTGCCGGCCAGCCGCCGGGCGGCCCGGTCGCGCGCCTCCTCGACGCGGGCCCGCGCCTGCGCCGTGGAGACCACCTCCGCCGTCTCCGCGAGGCGGAACTGCGCCGAGCTGATGCGGGCGACGCGCAGCTGCACGTCGATGCGGTCGACGAGCGGGCCGGAGAGCTTGGCGAGGTACCGACGCCTCTGGTGCGGCGAGCAGGCGCAGTCTCCGTCGCGAGAGCCCCAGTGCCCGCACGGACAGGGGTTGGCCGCGGCGACGAGCTGGAACCGCGCCGGGAAGCGCGCGACGGCGCGGGAGCGGTGGACGACCGCCTCACCGCTCTCGAGGGGCTGCCGCAGGCAGTCGAGGACGGTCTGGGCGAACTCGGGAGCCTCGTCGAGGAACAGCACGCCGCGGCTCGCGCGCGACGCCGCGCCGGGGCGGAGCACGCCGCTCCCGCCCCCGACGAGCGCCGCGGCGCTGCAGGTGTGGTGCGGGCTCTCGAACGGCGGTCGCCGCTCCAGCTCCCCTCCCACGGGGAGCCCGCAGAGCGACCGGACCGAGCTGACCTCGAGGGCGGCGTCGACGTCGAGGTCGGGCAGCAGCCCGGGCAGCCGCGCGGCCAGCATGCTCTTGCCCGCCCCGGGCGGCCCCACCATGAGGAGGTGGTGCCCGCCTGCCGCCGCCGTGATCAACGCCTCCACCGCGTCGGAGTTGCCGATGACGTCGGCGAGCTCGGGCGTGCCCGTCGTCGACGTCGTCACGAGGGGGCGCCGGAGCGCCTCCTGGGGCTGCGGCGCCAGGTCGGCCCCGTGGAAGATCGCGGCGTCGCGGAGCCCGACGGCCCCGACGACGCGGACGCCGGGCACGAGCGAGGCCTCGTCGGCGTTGTCGGTCGGCACCATGACGATCTCCGCGCCCGCCCGACGCGCGGCCACCACCGCCGGGAGCACCCCGTCGACCGGCCGGAGCCGGCCGTCGAGGCCGAGCTCGCCCACGTGCACCACGCGGGCGACGGACTCGGCCGACACGAGATCGGCGGCGGCGAGGGCCGCCACCGCGATCGCCAGGTCGAACGACGACCCGTGCTTCGGCAGCGAGGCCGGCGAGAGGTTGACCGTCAGCTTGCGCGACGGGAGCGGGCACCCCGCGTTCGTGGCGGCGGCGCGCACCCGGTCGCGCGCCTCCCCGAGCGACGCGTCGGGCAGCCCGATGATCATGAACGCGGGCAGCCCCTGCCCGAGGTCGGCCTCGACCTCGACCACGGCTCCGTCGAGCCCGAGCAGCGACACCGCCCGGGTGCGCCCCATGCTCATGCGCCCGCCCCGCGCACGTGCTCGATGCGCTCGTGGCCGCGGCAGCGCTCGATCGTGATGCCCACGACGTCGATGCGGAGGCCCGTGCCGACCCCCGGGTGCGCCTGGACCCAGGCACCGGCCAGCCGTCGCAGCCGCGTCAGCTTGGCCGGCGTCACGGCCTCGAGGGCGGTGCCCCACCCGGTGCCCGATCTCGTCTTGACCTCGACGACGACGACCTCGTCGACGTCGAGCGCCACCAGGTCGATCTCGCCCTCGCGGCACCGCCAGTTGCGGTCGAGGACCGTCAGGCCCTGCGCCTCGCACCACTCCGCGGCGACGTCTTCGCCGTGCCGCCCCAGTTCGTCCTTCTTCGCCATGTCGTCCTCCTGACGACGAGGCTGGCGGACGCAGGGGGGCCCTCCGCCCGGCGGCAGCGCCGACTGTGGACAACTCGGCGGACGACCCGTGCGGGGAGGGAGGGCTACTCGTCGAGCGCGAGTTCCTTGGGGAGCTCGAGGTCGCGCGACGTGAGCTCCTCGACGTTGACGTCCTTGAAGGTGAGCACGCGGACCGACTTGACGAAGCGGTCGGAGCGGTAGACGTCCCACACCCAGACGTCGTTCATGGTCAGCTCGAAGTAGAAGTCGTGCTCCGTGTCGCGCCGCACGAGCTCGACCTCGTTGGCCAGGTAGAAGCGCCGCTCCGTCTCGACCACGTAGCGGAACTGCGACACCACGTCGCGGTACTCGCGGTACAGCGCGAGCTCGACCTCTCGGTCGTAGTCGTCGAACTCGTCCTCGTCCATCGAGGGACCATCCTACGCGTGAGCACGACGGAGCCCGACACGGCCCCCGGAGGCGCGCCTCCGCCCGGCCCGGCGGTCAGTGGAGCCAGGTCAGTCGGTGCAGCGGCGACGGGCCGAGCTCGGTGAGCGCGGCGTAGTGCGCCGACGACCCGTAGCCCTTGTTGCCGGCCCAGCCGTAGCCGGGGTGCTCGTCGTCGGCCGCGATCATCATGCGGTCGCGGTGCACCTTGGCGATGACGGACGCCGCCGCGACGGAGGCACAGTCACGGTCGGCCTTGACGCGCGTCGTGATGCGCGGCGGCGTCGTGAGGGCGGGCGAGAGGTAGTCGTGGTTGCCGTCGAGGACGACGACGGAGCTCATGATGCCGACCCCGGCCTCGTGCAGGGCCGTGAGCGCCCGGCGACCGGCCAGGCCCAGCGCGGCGACGATGCCGATCTCGTCGACCTCGTGCGCCTCCGCGAGCCCCACGGCGTGCGCCTGCACCCACGACGTGGCGCTCGGGTAGAGCGCCTCACGTCGCTTCTCGCTGAGGAGCTTGGAGTCGCGGAGACCGGTCGGCATCTCGCCGCACTCGAGGCGCACGGCGCCGAGGCCCACCGCGACGGGCCCGGCGATGGCCCCGCGGCCCACCTCGTCGCAGCCGATCACCCAGGTGGCGCCGCCCGCGTGCAGCTCGCGCTCGAGGTCGAGCGTCGGGTCGACGACGGCCACTACTCGCCCTCGCGCTCGGTGCCGCGGAACACGTCGGGGTAGTCGTCGAGCCAGGTCCAGCGGGCCGCCGGCCAGCTGATCACGAACGCGCGCCCCACGACGTCGCTCATCGGCACGAAGCCCTTGCTCGGGGTGTCGCCGTTGTAGCGGCTGTCCTTCGAGTTGTAGCGGTTGTCGCCCATCACCCAGAGGGACCCGGGCGGCACCGTGACGGAGAAGTCGTCGCCGGAGACGCGGTCCTCGCCGGGCGGCAGGGTGACGTAGGGCTCCTCGAGCGGGACGCCGTTGACGGTCATCTGCCCGAAGTCGTTGCAGCACGCCACGGTGTCGCCCGGCAGGCCGACGACCCGCTTGATGAGGTGGTCGTTGCTGTCTTGCGTGCCGAGGCCGACGAGGGTGAGGAACCACGAGACCCCGTCGCTCACCGGGTTGCCGGAGGCGGCGGAGACGGGCGCCGTGCCCTCGAGCCAGCCGCCCGGGTCGGTGAAGACCACGACGTCGCCGCGCTTGACGTCGACGACGTCGGGCACCAGCTCGTTCACGATGATGCGGTCGTTGATCTGCAGCGTCTCCTCCATCGATCCCGACGGGATGTAGAAGGAGCGGATCAGGAACGTCTTGATCAGGAAGGAGATCAGCAGCGCCGCGAGGAAGATGATCACCACGTCGCGCAGGAAGGTGGCGACGCCGCGCCCGGAGTCGCCGCCGCGCCGCGGGCGCAGGAGGCGCCGCGGGGATGTGTCGTCTGTCATTTAACCGCCCGAGCTCCCCGCCATCGTATACGGCGGGGAGCTCGGGTCGAGACGTGCGGACCGGGTCAGTGGTCGCGCTTCTCCTTGATCTTGGCCTTCTTGCCGCGCAGCTCGCGCAGGTAGTAGAGCTTCGCGCGACGGACGGCGCCGCGGCTGACGATCTCGATGTGGTCGATGACCGGCGAGTGCACCGGGAACGTGCGCTCCACGCCGACCTGGAAGCTGACCTTGCGGACCGTGAAGGTCTCGCGGACGCCCTCGTTCTGCTTGCCGATGACGACACCCTGGAAGACCTGGACGCGCGAGCGCGTGCCTTCGATGATGTTGACGTGCACCTTGACGGTGTCGCCGGCGCGGAAGTCGGGGATGTCGGTGCGCAGCGTGGCTGCGTCGACGGCGTCGAGGATGTGCATGGTGGTTCGCTCTCTGCAACCGCCACAGGTCGACTGCTGCTCGTGGGTGCGGGGCACCCGAGGTGATGAAAGAGGGCGTGCACTGACGAGAGCAGACTCCCCTGTGGCAGAGTCGTGCGCAGGCACAAGCGTCAAGTGTGCCACAGAAGCCGATGCCGTCGCCACAGGGCGCCTCGTCCGCGTCTGCCGCGCGGCGTCCTGCGACCGGTCAGCGCCTCGGCGTGATCGTGATGACCGGCCCGTCGTGCGCCGACCGCCCCGTCGCTCGGCCCCCGCGCGGCACGCCGGCGCGAGGCACGCCGCCTGGCGGGGTCCCGGTGCCCGGGGCGCCCGCCCCCGCCGCGACCCGGTCGAGCTCTGCCAGCGAAGCAGCCAGCCGAGCCCGCGCCTCCTGCACGAACTGCCATGCGGTCGACGCGAGCAGCGCCAGGCCGCCGACGATCGTGGCGACGGCCGCGACGGCCGTGAGGGCGGACGAGAGGTCGAGCGCCGACGACCCCGCGACCCGGGTGAACGCCGAGGCGGGGGCACCGGTGCCCGAGGAGTCGACGAGGAAGAACCCGAGGGCGAGCTGCGCCGCCCAGGTCAGCGAGAGGAGGCCGGCGTCGGGCCAGGAGACGGCCCGCGACCGCCGGACGCTGCGTCGGGCCGTGACGGCACCGGCGGCCAGCGCCTGCCCGGCGAGGAGCAGGGGCACGAGGACGACCTGGCCGAGGACCTGCAGGCCGAGGGGCGCCCCGAAGAACGCACGGCCGAGCAGCACCCACAGGGGCAGGACGAGGACGGCGGGCCAGAGGAGCCGGTAGAGGACGCGACGGAGCACCATGCGACGAGGCTAGGCGGGCACGGTGGAGAATGGCTGCATGATCGAGCTGCGCACCCCCGACGAGATCGACCGCATGCGACCCGCCGGAGCGTTCGTCGCCTCCGTCCTCGAGGCCACCCGCGCCGCCGCGGCGCCGGGCGTCGACCTGCTCGACCTCGACGCGCTCGCCCACGACATGATCCGCGAGCGGGGCGCCGAGAGCAGCTACCTCGACTACCACCCCTCGTTCGGCGCCAGCCCGTTCGGCAAGGTCATCTGCACGTCGGTCAACGACGCCGCGCTGCACGGCCTGCCCCACCGCTACCGGCTCCGCGCCGGCGACCTGCTGAGCCTCGACTTCGCGTGCGCCGTCGACGGCTGGGTCGCCGACTCGGCGCTCTCGTTCGTCGTGGGCGCGGACCCCACGCCCGACGACCGCCGGCTCATCGAGACCTGCGAGAGCGCCCTCGAAGCCGGCATCGCCGCCCTGCAGCCCGGCGGCAAGCTCGGCGACGTGTCGGCCGCGATCGGCGAGGTCGCGCGCAGCGCCGGGTTCGCGGTCAACCTGCAGTTCGGCGGCCACGGCGTGGGCACGACGATGCACGGCGACCCGCACGTGCCCAACGACGGCCGGGCCGGCCGGGGCTGGCCGCTGCGCCCGGGCCTGGTCGTCGCGATCGAGCCCTGGCTGATGCTCGGCACCGACGAGATCTACACCGACGCCGACGGATGGACCCTGCGGAGCGCCGACGGGTCGCGTGCGGCGCACGTCGAGCACACGGTCGCCGTGACCGAGGACGGCCCGCTCGTGCTGACCGCCCGGAGCTGACCCCGGCAGCAGTGCGGCACGACGGCCCCGGCGGGGCCTGCGAGGGGGACGCCAGCCCGAGGAGGCGCGACGGCGACCCCGAGCGCGGCTAGTCGCCGAGGAGGTCGGGTCGCACGCGCCGCGTCCGCTCGAGCTGCTGCTCGTGGCGCCAGGCGGCGATCGCCCCGTGGTTGCCGCTCAGCAGGACGGGAGGCACGTCGAGGCCTCTCCAGGACGCCGGCTTCGTGTAGCTGGGGTACTCGAGGAGGCCGCCCTCGTGGCTCTCCTCGGTGAGGCTCTCGGGGTTGCCGACGACGCCCGGGACGAGACGGCCCACGGCCTCGATCATCGCCGTGACGGCCACCTCGCCGCCGTTCAGGACGTAGTCGCCGAGGCTGATCTCGCGGACGGCGACCCGGCCGGCCGCGTGGTCGACCACGCGCTGGTCGATGCCCTCGTAGCGGCCGCAGACGAAGACGAGGTGCGGCACGAGGGCGAGCTCGCGCGCGAGCGACTGCGTGAAGGGCGTGCCGGCGGGCGACGGGACCACGAGGGTGGTGGTCTCGGGCACGGCGGAGTCGCCCAGGACGTGGTCGAGCGCCTCGCCCCACGGCTCGGGGCGCATGACCATGCCTGCTCCCCCGCCGTAGGGAGTGTCGTCGACCGTGCGGTGCCGGTCGTGCGTGAAGTCGCGCAGGTCGTGGACCTGGACCTCGAGGAGGCCCTGCTGCCGGGCCTTGCCGAGGAGCGAGATGTCGAGAACCCCGAAGAACTCCGGGAAGATCGACACGATGTCGATGCGCATGGTCAGCTCGCGTCGGAGGGACGCTCGGAGACGGGCGCCTCGGTGCCGCCGTCGGCGGTCTCCTCCGGGTCCGTCTCCTCCGAGGCGGCCTCGGCGGCGTCCTCCCCGGCGTCGCTGATCTGCTCGGAGTCGGCCGTGTCGTCGGCGAGATCCTCGAAGAGACCAGCCGGAGGCGTCACGACGACGACGCCGGACTCGATGTCGACGCTCGGCACGATGGCCGTCACGAACGGCACCAGCACCTCGCCGGCCGGGGTGGCCACCGCCAGGAGGTCCTGGGCCGGGAGGTGGTCGACGCGGGAGACGGTGCCGACCTCGACGCCGTCGCGCTCGACCCGGAGGCCGACGAGCTGGTGGTGGTACCAGGCGTCGTCCTCGTCGGGGAGCTCGTCGAGGTCTTGGTCGACCCAGAGGATCGCCTTGACCAACGACTCGGCGGCGGTGCGGTCGTCGACGCCCTCGAAGAAGCCGACGGGGTGGCCGTTGTACCAGCGGAGCTCGGAGAGCGTGAGGCTCTTGCCGTGCCACTCGCTGGTCTCGGGCACCTGCAGGGTGAAGGAGGAGCCCGGGGTGAAGCGCTGCTCGGGGGTGTCGGTGAAGAGCTCGAGCTTGAGCGCGCCCTTCAGGCCGTGCGCCTTGGTGAGGCGTCCGACCCGGAGCTGGGTCTTGTCGTTCGTGCTCACGGCCTAGAGGTCGCCGTCGACGACGTCGACCCGCACGCGCTTGCCGTCGGCCAGCGCCGTGACGAGCGTGCGGAGGGCCTTCGCCGTGCGACCGGCGCGCCCGATGACGCGGCCCAGGTCGTCGGCGTGCACGTGGACCTCGAGGACGTCGCCCCGAGGGGAGGTCTTCTCCACGACCTGCACCTCGTCCGGGTGATCGACGATCCCCCGGACGAGGTGTTCGAGTGCAGGTGCGAGCACTGACTACGCCTCGGTGGTCTCGGCGTCGTCAGCGGCGGGGGCCTCGGCGGGCTCGGCCTTGGCGGGCTTCTCCGACTTGGGGACGAGGACCGGCTTCTTCTTCTCGTCGGCGACGAAGGCCTCCTTGGGGGCCTTGGTCTTGACGGTGCTGACGGCGTCGGCGTCGCCCTTGAAGGTGCCCCAGTCGCCGGTGAGCTTGAGGATCGCCGCGACCTGCTCGGTCGGCTGCGCGCCGACTCCGAGCCAGTACTGCGCGCGCTCCGAGTCGACCTCGATGAACGAGGGCTCCTCCGTGGGGTGGTACTTGCCGATCTCCTCGATCACGCGACCGTCGCGCTTGGTGCGCGAGTCGGCGACGACGATGCGGTAGTACGGAGCACGGATCTTGCCCATGCGCTTGAGACGGATCTTGACAGCCACAATTCTCCTGTGTGATGTGATGTGGGCGAGTTGCTAGCCGTGAGCGTGGGGGCACACTCGGCTCGGAAGCTCTATGAGGTCTGGCGGCCACCTGATTAGAGGGTCGGGCGACCGAAGACTCGACCCACCATTGTTGCAGACGAACGACCCCTTCCACCAATCTGTCTCGGCCGTGTCGACCGCGCCCGTGTCACGGACGGTCACGCGCCTCCCCCGGCTGTCAGGATGGGCCGGCGCGACGCGCACCGAGCGGAGGGCTGGACCATGAGGATCGACTTCACGAGCTCCGAGCGGTCGACCCTCGGCATCGAGTGGGAGCTCGCCCTGACCGACCGGACGACCGGCGAGCTCGCGCCCCACGCCCCCGCCGTGCTGGCCGACCTCGCCCACCTCAACGCCGACGGCCCCGAGCGCATCACCGGCGAGCTGCTCACCAACACGGTCGAGGTGGTGACGGGGGTGCACCACCGGGTCGGCGGCGCCGTCGACGACCTCCGCCGCACCGTCGACGCCGTGCACCGCTCGGCCGACGTGCTCGACGCGGACGTGCTCTGCGCGGGGACGCACCCCTACAGCCGCTACGTCGACCAGGTCGTGACCCCCGACAAGGAGCGATACGCGACCCTCATCGACCGGACGCGCTGGTGGGGCCGGCAGATGATGATCTGGGGCGTCCACGTGCACGTCGGCATCGACTCCCGCGACAAGGTGCTGCCGATCCTCAACGGCCTGCTCACCTACCTCCCGCACTTCCAGGCCCTGACGGCCTCGAGCCCGTTCTGGGTCGGCGAGGAGACGGGCTACGCCTCCAACCGGGCCCTCATGTTCCAGCAGCTCCCGACCGCGGGACTGCCCCCGCAGTTCGGCTCCTGGGCCGACTACGAGGCGATGGTGGCCGACATGACGCGCACCGGGGTCATCGACGACCACAGCGAGCTCCGCTGGGACATCCGCCCGTCGCCGCGGTGGGGCACCCTCGAGACGCGCGTCTTCGACGGCATCTCGACGGTCGAGGAGGTCGCGGCGATGGCGGCGCTGGTGCAGTGCCTCGTCGACCACATGTCGGAGGGCCTCGACCGCGGCGTCGTGCCGCCGTCGATGCAGCCCTGGTTCGTCCGCGAGAACAAGTGGCGTGCCGCCCGCTACGGGATGGACGCGATCGTCATCCGCGACGCCGCGGGCGACGAGCGCCTCGTCACCGACGACCTGCGCGAGCTGCTGGTCGTGCTCGAGCCCGCCGCCGCCCGCCTCGGCTGCCTCGACGAGCTGCACTCCGTCGCCGCCGTCATCGGCCACGGCGCCAGCTACCAGCGCCAGCTCTCCGTCGCCGCACGGCACGGGGGCGAGCTGCGCCCGGTCGTGGCCTCGCTGGTCCGCGAGCTGCGCGAGGGCCTCGCCGCCACGGAGTAGGGCAGGGGCCTCCCCCGGAGGCGCGGCCCCGGACGCGAGACGCCCCGGCAGTCCTCCTGCCGGGGCGTCTCGGGACGGCGCCGCGGGGCGCCCGCAGGTCAGGGCGTCAGCCGCGACCGAGGAACTTCTGGAGCGAGGCCATCTCCTCGGCGGAGGGCGCTCCGTCGCCGGCGGGGGCGCCTCCGAGTCCGAAGCCGGACCCGCTGGCGGGCGCCGCGCCTCCCGGCTTGGCCCCCGTCGCGAGAGCCGCGTTCTGGGCGGCCCGCTTGGCGGGGTTGCCGGCCTTCGAGCCCTTCTTCTTCGCGGCGGGGCGCTTGCCGCCGTAGGAGGCGCCGGGGATCGGCCCCATGCCGGGCACCTGGGGCACGCCGCCCTTGGCCACCGTCTTCATCATCTTGGAGGCCTGCTCGAAGCGCTGGACGAGCTGGTTCACGTCGGTGACGGTCATGCCGGAGCCGCGGGCGATGCGCAGGCGGCGCGAGCCGTTGAGGAGCTTGGGCAGCGCGCGCTCCTGGGGGGTCATCGACTGGATGATCGCCTCGGTGCGGACGATCTCGCGCTCGTCGAAGTTCTCGAGCTGCTCGCGCATGCCCTTGGCGCCGGGGAGCATGCCGAGCATGCCCTTGATGGAGCCCATCTTCCGCAGCTGCTGCATCTGCTTCAAGAAGTCGTCGAGGGTGAAGTTGTCGGTCGCGATCTTCTCGGCGACGGCCCGGGCCTCGGCCTCGTCGAACGCCCCCTGGGCCTGCTCGATGAGGGAGAGGATGTCGCCGAGGTCGAGGATGCGGCTCGCCATGCGGTCGGGGTGGAACGGCTCGAACGCGTCGAGCGTCTCGCCGGTCGACGCGAACATGATCGGTCGGCCGGTGACGGACGCGACGCTGAGGGCGGCGCCGCCCCGGGCGTCGCCGTCGAGCTTCGACAGGACCACGCCCGTGAAGTCGACGCCGGCCTGGAAGGCCTTGGCCGTGGCCACGGCGTCCTGGCCGATCATCGCGTCGATGACGAAGAGGACCTCGTCGGGGTCGACGGCCTTGCGGATGTTCGCCGCCTGCTTCATCATGTCGGCGTCGACGCCGAGACGACCGGCCGTGTCGATGATGACCGTGTCGTAGACCTTGTCGCGGGCGAACTTCATCGCCTGCTTGGCCACCTTGACGGGGTCGCCGACGCCGTTGCCGGGCTCGGGCGCGAAGACGGCGGCGCCAGCCTGCTCGCCGACGACCTGGAGCTGCTGCACCGCGTTGGGGCGCTGGAGGTCGCAGGCCACGAGGAGGGGCGTGTGGCCGTCCTTCGCGAGCCACTTCGCCAGCTTGCCCGCCAGGGTCGTCTTGCCGGCGCCCTGCAGGCCCGCGAGCATGATGACCGTCGGCGGGTTCTTGGCGAACTCGAGCCGACGCTGCTGGCCGCCGAGGATGCTGATGAGCTCCTCGTTGACGATCTGCACGACCTGCTGGGCCGGGTTCAGGGCCTTGCTGACCTCGTCGCCGAGGGCCCGCTCGCGCACGGTGGTCGTGAACGCCTTGACGACCTCGAAGGCCACGTCGGCGTCGAGCAGGGCACGACGGATCTCGCGGACGGTGCCGTCGACGTCGGCGGGGCTGAGCTTGCCCTTGTTGCGGAGGTTCTTGAACGTGTCCGCGAGGCGGTCAGAGAGGGTTCCGAATGTGGCCATGGTGTCGCCATCTTAACCGACGCGGGCCCGTCGGTCGTCGCAGGACCGGGAGGCGGGGCGCCGGTCAGCCGATGAGGTTCTGCACGAAGACGTGCGGGGTGAAGCCCGTGAGGTCGGCGATGCCCTCGCCCTGGCCGACGAGCTTGATGGGGATGCCCGTCTGCTCCTGCACCGCGAGCACGAACCCGCCGCGGGCGGAGCCGTCGAGCTTCGTGAGCACGAGGCCCGTGACGCCCGCGTGCTCGATGAACGCCTGCGCCTGGGCCAGGCCGTTCTGGCCGGTCGTCGCGTCGAGGACGAGGAGGACCTCGGCGATCTCGGTCTGCTTCTCGACGACGCGCTTGATCTTCGAGAGCTCGTCCATGAGGCCCGACTTGGTCTGCAGGCGGCCGGCCGTGTCGATCAGGACGATCTCGACGCCCGTCCGCATGGCGAACTCCACGGTCTGGAAGGCCACCGAGGCAGGGTCCTGGCCGGGCTGCTGCGGTCGGACGACCTGAGCCCCGGCCCGCTCGGCCCAGGTGGCGACCTGCTCCACGGCCGCGGCGCGGAACGTGTCGGCGGCTCCGACGACGACCGAGCGGTCGTAGTTGCGGAGGAACTTCGCGAACTTGCCGATCGTCGTCGTCTTGCCGACGCCGTTGACGCCGACCATCAGCACCACGGCCGGACGGGCCGACAGCTTCAGGGTGGAGTCGAGGGCCGACAGGCGCTCCTCCAGGGTCTCGCGGAGCATGCGCTTGAGGTCGGCCGGGTCGGTGGTCGAGTAGCGCTGCACCTTGTCGCGCAGGTCGTCGACGACGGCCTCCGTGACGTCGGGGCCGAAGTCGGCCCCGATGAGCGCCTCCTCCAGGTCGTCCCACGTGGTGTCGTCGATCGTCTTCTTCGCGAACATGCCACGGAGGGCACCGGAGAGGGACCAGGGGGAAGCCATGGGACTCAGCTTATTCGCAGTCGGCCGGACGGGCCTGCCCTGCTAGTGTCGTGACGTTGAAGGGGAGTATTCCGTTCACGGTGCGTCGTCAATACGGAAGAGCCCAGTCTCGACCCGGTGCATCGGCTCGATCATCTGACGATCGAGTGGAAGAGACCTTCAGTACACATTCATGCGTACTGAAGGGAACTGCATGGACGTCTCACTCGTCACCTGGATCATCACGATCGCCGGAATCCTCGGACTCCTGGTCTTCGACTTCTACAGCCACGTGCGCACGCCGCACGAGCCGACCATCCGAGAGTCGGCCATCTGGTCGGCCGTCTACATCGGCATCGCGATCCTGTTCGGCGTGGGCGTCGGCATCTTCTCGAACTGGACCTTCGGCGGCGAGTACTTCGCCGGCTACGTCACGGAGAAGGCGTTGTCGGTCGACAACCTCTTCGTCTTCCTCATCATCATGACGGCGTTCGCCGTGCCGAGGATCTACCAGCAGAAGGTCCTGCTCGTCGGCATCGCGATCGCGCTCATCTCCCGCGGTCTCTTCATCGCCGCCGGCGTCGCGATCATCGACAACTTCTCCTGGGTCTTCTACCTCTTCGGCTTCCTCCTGTTCTGGCTCGCCTACAGCCAGGTCAAGGGCGGCGAGGACGAGGGCGACCAGGCCGACAGCAAGCTCATCCGCTTCCTGCGCCGCATCATCCCGACCTCCCCCGACTACGTCGAGGACCGCCTCACCACCAAGATCGACGGCAAGCGCCTGTTCACGCCGCTCTTCCTGGTCATGGTCGCGATCGGCCTGACCGACGTGCTGTTCGCGCTCGACTCCATCCCCGCGATCTTCGGCCTGACCCAGGAGGCCTACATCGTCTTCACGGCCAACGCGTTCTCGCTGCTCGGCCTCCGCCAGCTGTACTTCCTGATCTCGGGCCTGCTCGAGCGCCTGGTCTACCTGGCACAGGGCCTCGCGGTGATCCTCGCCTTCATCGGCGTGAAGCTGCTCTTCCACGCTCTGCACGTGAACGAGGTACCGTTCATCAACGGCGGTCAGCCGGTCGAGTGGGTCCCCGAGATCCCGATCTGGTTCTCCCTCAGCTTCATCCTCGCGACGATCGCCGTCGCCACGGTCCTCAGTCTCGCCAAGGTGCGTCGAGACGGGAAGCGCGAGGTCGTGGTCCCGGTGAAGGAGCCCAGCGACAGCTGATCGCCGTCACCGCGTCGCCGCCCCACGAGGGCGGCGACGCACCGGCCCTCGATCGAACAGGAACACCCGCATGCGACTCGAACTCATCCGCCACGGCCAGACCGACTGGAACAGCCAGGACAAGCTCCAGGGCTCGTCCGACGTCCCGCTCAACGAGACCGGCCGGGGCCAGGCCCGTGAGGCCGCCCGTCTGCTGTCGGGCGAGCCGTGGTCGGCGATCGTCTCGTCGCCCCTGATGCGGGCCCGCGAGACGGCGCAGATCATCGCGGCCGAGCTCGGCATCGAGCTCGGCGACGCCTACGACGAGCTGATCGAGCGCGACTACGCCTCGCGCGAGGGCTGGGTGCCCGACTCGCCCATCCCCGACGAGCCGAACGACTCCTACCCCGACATCGAGCCGCGCGAGTCGGTCGCGGCCCGCGGCCTCGGCGCCCTCGAGATGATCCGCGACACGCGCCTCCCCCTCGACGGCCCCGACGCGAGCATCGTCGTCGTCTGCCACGGCACGATCATCCGGTTCACGCTCTCCGCCATCATGGGCAGCGAGGCTCCGCACATCGAGAACGCCGCCGCCAACACGGTCGAGTGGGACGGCGAGTCGTGGAAGGTGCTCACCGTCAACGGCGCCCTGCACGAGGCCGACGCCGACTGACCGTCGACGCGACCGGTCAGACGAGACGACCCGCGCCTCCCCCGCTCCCCCCGGAGACGGCAGGAGGCGCGGGTCGTCTCGCGTCCGGGGCCGCGGCCCTCGCGCGGCGCTCGGACCCGGCCCTCAGCCGGCGTGCTCGGCGACGACTCGCTGGCCGACGACGGCGCTCACGCCGTCCTGGCGCATGGAGACGCCGTAGAGGGCGTCCGCGATCTCCATCGTGCGCTTCTGGTGCGTGATGACGATGAGCTGGCTGGTGCGCCGCAGGTCCTGGAAGATCGTCAGGAGGCGTCCGAGGTTCGCGTCGTCGAGGGCCGCCTCGACCTCGTCCATGATGTAGAACGGGCTCGGCCGGGCCTTGAAGATGGCGATGAGCAGGGCCACGGCGGCCAGCGACCGCTCCCCGCCGCTCAGCAGCGACAAGCGCTCGATCTTCTTGCCGGCCGGCTTCACGGTCACCTCGATCCCCGTGCCGAGCAGGTCGTCGGGGTCGGTCAGGGCGAGCGACCCGCTGCCGCCGGGGAACAGCACCGGGAAGACCTCGTCGAACGCCCGGCGCGTGTCGTCGAAGGCGCTGGCGAAGATCGTCTGCATCTTCTCGTCGAGCTCTCCGATGATCGTCAGGAGGTCGCGACGGGTGTCGGTGAGGTCCGTGAGCTGCGCCGACAGGAAGGCGTGGCGCTGCTCGAGGGCGGAGAACTCCTCCAGCGCGAGCGGGTTCACCCGGCCCAGCTGCGCGAGCTTCGCCTCGGCGGACGCCAGCCTCCGCTGCTGCTCGACGCGGTCGTAGGGACGCCCCTCGGGCTCGGGAGGGAGGCCCCCTCGCTCGTCGGCGACCAGCGAGGGGTCGGCCCGGGACTCCCCCAGGGCGTCCCCGTCGGCGTCGGGGTCGTCGTCGCCTGCCGGCACGGCGCCCGCCGCGTCGCGGGCGGCAGCGCGGGCGACCAGGACGCCGTCGTCGGGGACGAGCACGTCGGGCCCGTACTCCGCCAGGAGCACCTCCTCGACGAGGCCCAGCTCGGAGACCGCCCTCTCGAGCAGCTGCGTCAGGTGGAGCTTCTTCTCGTAGATCTCCATCTCGAGGCCGTGCAGGCCCTCCGTGACGGCGTGCAGGCGCTCCCGCAGCGCCCGCTCGTCGCGGCGCAGGGCCGCCAGCTCGGCGTTCTGCTCGGCCCGCGCCGCCTCGCGGGCGGTCAGCTCCGCCCGGGCCTCGGCCAGCGACCGGTCGACCGAGTCGACCACCGGCGGCAGCGCGTCGAGCACCGCCGACGTCGTCGCCATCTCCCGCTGGCGGAGCACCGTCTGCCGAGCCTGCTCGTCGGCGGCGGCGCGCTGCTGCTCGAGCTGGCGCTGGAGGGACTCGGCCCGGGCGACCTCGGCGCGCACGCGCTCGCGCACCGTCTCGAGCCGGATGCGGCGCTCGACCTCCACGGCCCGAGCCTGCTCGACCTCCTCCAGCAGGGGCCCTCGGCTCGAGGCGTCGAGCACCGGCCGGGGCCGCGACGCGTGCTCGTCGTGGGCGGCCGACGCGCGGTCGGCGGCGGTCTCGGCGTCGGCGACCGATGCCTCCGTGCGGTCGAGGGAGGCGCGCAGGCGGCCGACCTCGGCCTCCGCGGCCTCGAGGCCGGTGCGGAGACGGTCGAGACGGCGGCCGCGCTCGGCGAGGGCCGCCTCCTGGGCCCGGGCGGTCGCGGTCGCCTCCCGAGCGGCGGTTCGCGCCGCGGCGAGGGCCTCGACGAGCTCGGCGTGCTCGCTCCCGGAGCTCTCGGCGGCGTCGGACGCACCGACCAGCGCCTCGGCGGCGGCGTCGCGCTCGGCCACGAGCTCGAGCCGGGACCGCTCGGCGCCGGGACCGCCCCGCAGCACCCAGTCGGACAGCACGTCGCCGTCGCGCGTGATGACCGTGACCGGCAGCGGGTGGGCGGCGAGTGCGTCCCAGGCCCGGCGCGCCACGGCGAGGTCGTCGGCGACGACCGTGCTGGCCAGGACGCCGAGCACCCCGGCCGGGGCCGTCACGACCGACACCGCCGGCACGGCGCCCGCGGGCAGGGCCACGTCGAGGGCCGGGACGGCGCGGCGCGGGTCGGCCACGACGACCTCGACGCGGCCGAGCTCCGCGGCGGCGGCGTGCTCGACGGCGCCGAGGGCGGCGTCGAGGTCGTCGGCCAGCACGCTGTCGGCGACGGTGCCGAGAGCGGCGGCGATCGCCGCCTCGTAGCCGGGGCTCACCTGCACGTGCTCGGCGAGCAGGCCGCGGACGCCCGGGCGGTCGGCCGCGACGAGCGCCGCCGAGCCGTCGGCCTGGTCGAGGGCCAGCGAGAGGGCGCCGTGGCGCGCGGCAAGGGCGTCGCGCTCGCGCTCGGCGGCGTGCCGGCGGTCGCGCGAGGCGTCGACCTCGTCCTGCAGGGCGGCGGCGCGCTGCTCGGCCTCCGCCTCCACCACGACGGGGTCGGCTCCGGGGCCGGCCGCGGCGTCGTCGCCGGGCACCTCGGCCTGCTCGGCCTCGGCGAGCTCGGCGCGGCCGCGGTCGCGCCGCTGCTCCGCCGCCTCGAGCCCGGCCTGCTGGCGGAGCAGCTCGCCCCGCACCGCGGCGAGCCGCGAGCGGGCCACGTCGCGCTCCCCCCGCAGCTGGGAGAGGACGAGGTCGTGCCGGGAGACGAGGGCGCTCTGCTCGGCGATCTCCTCGTCGAGGGCGTCGAGGGCGCGGCGGGCCGTCGCGAGCTCGGCGGCCGCGGCCTGGACGGAGGCCTCGGCCTCGGCGACGCCGCCCTGCAGCCGGAGCGCCTCCTCGCGGGAGTCGGCCACCATGCCGGCGCTGACCGTGGGCTCGACGGCCGGCTGGTCGGCCTGCCGAGCGAGCAGCTGGAGGCGCTGCTGAGCCAGGCTGGACAGGCTGCGGAGACGGTCGTGGACGGACTCGAGGCCGAACGCGACACGGCGCGCGTCGTCGACGGAGTCGCCGACCATCGCCTCCTCGAGGCGCTGCTCGCGGGCCTTCGACTGGTCGAGCTGCTCCTGCAGCACCTGCCGCTCGGTCGTGCGCTCGCCCTCCGCGCGCCCCTGGCGTGCCAGCGCCTCCCGGAGCCCGGCCACCTCGTCGGCGACCAGGCGGGCACGGGCGTCGCGGACGACGGCCGCGATGGTCTGGGCCTCGCGGGCGACGGCGGCCTGCCGGCCGAGGGGCTTCAGCTGGCGCCGGATCTCGCCGGCGAGGTCGCTCAGGCGCGTGAGGTTGGCCTGCATGGCGTCGAGCTTGCGGAGGGTCTTCTCCTTGCGGCGCCGGTGCTTGAGGATGCCCGCCGCCTCCTCGACGAACCCCCGACGTTCCTCCGGCGTCGCGTGCAGCACGGCGTCGAGCTGCCCCTGGCCGACGATGACGTGCATCTCGCGCCCGAGGCCGGAGTCGCTCAGGAGCTCCTGCACGTCGAGGAGCCGGCACCCCTCGCCGTTGATGGCGTACTCGCTGCCCCCGTTGCGGAAGAGGGTGCGGCTGATCGTCACCTCGCTGTAGTCGATCGGGAGGGCGCCGTCGGCGTTGTCGATCGTCAGCACGACCTGCGCGCGCCCCAGCGGTCCCCGCGTGGAGGTGCCGGCGAAGATGACGTCCTCCATCTTGCCGCCGCGGAGGGCCTTGGCTCCCTGCTCGCCCATCACCCACGCGAGCGCGTCGACGACGTTGCTCTTGCCGGAGCCGTTGGGCCCCACGACGCACGTGACGCCGGGCTCGAACGCGAAGGTGGTCGGCGCGGCGAAGGACTTGAAGCCCTTGAGGGTGAGGCTCTTCAGGTGCACCGACGCCCCTCCTCTCGCGACGTGCCGACGGCGTGCGGCGCCGGGAGCCGACAGCCGCTCACGGCCTCACCAGGATAGGCGGGGCCGCCGACGCCGCGGGGACCCACACCGCGGGCTCCCGCGGCCTCCGTCGAGACCGGGGTCAGGCGCCCTGGACGCGCTGGCAGCGGGGGCAGAAGTGGCTCGACCGGTTCATGAAGGCCTCCCGCACGACCGGGGTGCCGCAACGAGGGCAGGGCTCGCCCTGCTGGCCGTACGCCGCGAGGCTGTGGCTGAAGTAGCCGGACTGGCCGTTGACGTTGACGTACTGCGAGTCGAAGCTCGTGCCTCCCTCGCCCAGGGCCCGCAGCAGCACCGTCCGCACCTCGGCGAGGAGGCGGCGGGCCCGCGCCGGGGAGAACGACGCCGTCGGCTGCTCGGGGTGCACCCGGGCGGCCCAGAGGCTCTCGTCGGCGTAGATGTTGCCGACGCCGCTGACCAGGCCCTGGTCGAGCAGGGCGCGCTTGACCCCGGTGCGCCGCTCGAGGAGCCGGGCGACGACGCGCCCCTCGTCGAAGGCCGGGTCGAGCGGGTCGCGCGCGATGTGCGAGACCTGCTGCGGCACGCGGAGCTCCCAGGAGGCGCGGGCTTGGCCGGCACGTCGGCCGTCGGTGCGTGCCGGGAGCGGCCCGGAGCCGAGCAGCTCGGCCCCCGACCACCCGGCGGGCTCGCCGTCGAGCGTCGGGACGGTCGCGTCGAGGGCCATCGAGCCGAAGATGCGCTGGTCGACGAAGGCGAGGCGCAGCGGACCGTGGGCGGGGCTCTCGACGTCGAGGCGGATGCGCTGGAGGCGGTCCTCCGGGGCGTCGGGCTCGCGCAGGAGCACCTGTCCGCTCATCCCGAGGTGCGCGACCAGGGCGAGGGGCTCGTCGTGGGCCTCGGCCGGCTCGAAGGGGAACCAGAGGAACTTGCCCCGGCGGACGGCCGCGTCGAGGGTGCCGCCGACGAGGCGGTCCACGAAGTCGTCGGAGGGCCCGCGGTGCCGCTTGAGCGAGCGCTCGTCGAGCACCCGCACGCCGGTGACGACCGCACCCGCGACGACGGGCGCGAGACCCGCCCGCACGACCTCGACCTCGGGGAGCTCGGGCACGGCCTAGCGGGCGTCGGCGCTCAGCCGGGTCCAGGCGTCGAGGGCCGCGGCCATCTCCGCCTGCTTCTTGCTGCTGCCGGTGCCCGTCGCGACGTCGTCGGCCCCCAGCCGGACGACGGCGTGGAAGCGCTTGTCGTGGTCGGGCCCGCTGTCGGTCAGGTGGTACGACGGGGCGCCCCGCCCGAGTGCGGCGGCCAGCTCCTGGAGGCTGGTCTTCGGGTCCATCGCGGCGCCGAAGCGGTCGGGGTCGCCGAGCAGGGGCGCGACGAGCCGGAGCACGAACGCGGTCGCGGCGTCGGCACCGGCGTCGAGGTAGGTCGCACCGATGATGGCCTCGACCGTGTCGGCGAGGATCGAGTGCTTCTCGCGCCCGCCGGTGAGCTCCTCGCCGCGGCCGAGCCGCAGGTGGCGGCCGAGGCCGATGTTGCGGGCCACCTCCGCGAGGGCCACCGTGCTCACGAGGCTCGCCCGGCGCTTGGCCAGCTCGCCCTCGTCGAGGTCGGGGTTCTCGGTGAAGAGCATGACGGTCACGGCCTGGCCGAGGATGGAGTCGCCGAGGAACTCGAGGCGCTCGTTGTTGCTGATGCCCCCGTGCTCGTAGGCGTAGGAGCGGTGCGTCAGCGCCAGGTCGAGCAGGTCGTCGCTCACGTCGATCTGCAGGCGTGACAGAAGATCAGCCCGGTCGGCGCTGTGGCTCGACACGGGCTGATCCCTGGTGGACGTCACTTCGACACCGCGAAGGGAGACGTGGTCACGCTCGGCGTGCTCAGACGTCGGCGACCTTGCGGCCCTTGTACTCCATGTACAGGGCGGTGCCGGCGCTGTCCTCGACGACCTTCGCGCGGTGCGGGAGGCTGTAGGTGACCTTGCCGTTCTCGATCGTCTTCACGAGCTGCACGGGAGTGGCCTTCCACTGCGAGCGGCGAGCGTGCGTGTTGGAGCGGGACTGCTTCCTCTTGGGAACGGCCATGAGGTTCTCTTCTCTGTTGCGGCGCCCTCGCGGGCGCCTGGTCTGACGTGGTGGTGACGCAGGTGACTCAGTGCTGCTCGCCGTGCTCGCCCTGGTCGGGACGACCCTGGCTCGCTGACGCGCCGTCGGCGGGTGCCGATTCAGCCTGGAACCTCGCGAGGGCCGACCACCGGGGGTCGACGTCTTCACGAGGCGTGTAGTCGGGGATGTCCTCGATCCGTTCACCCGTCACCGGGTCGAGTCCAGGACAATCCGGCCGACACACCGGCTGGAAGGGCAGTGACAGGACCACTGCGTCTCTGACCACGGGTTCAAGATCCACGTGATCGTCTTGAACCTGATAGTCAAAAGCTTCGTCGACAGCGTACGCGAAAAGCTCGGCGAAATCGACTTCGACAGGCTGGGAGATGGGCTTCAGGCACCGGCTGCACTCGCCGGTGGCCGTCGCGGAGACGTGGCCCGAGGCCAGGATGCCGTCGTGCAGGCCCTCGAGGCGGACGTCGAGGTCGAGCTGCTCCCCGGCGGCGACGGCGACGGGCCCTTCCCCGAGCTTCTCGGGCACCGTCACGTCGACGGCGTGCTCGCGCATCTCGCCCGCGCGGTGCAGGAGGTCGTACACGGTGATCGTGTAGGGGGTGGGGGTGTAGTGAGGCACGAGGGGAGAGTTTACGCTCTGCCGGCTCGGAACGCGCCCCGCGACGCCAGGAGCGACCTCGGGGCCACTGCGGCGACCAGGCGACGACGCGGCGACGACGCGGTGCGCAGCGCGCCGACGACGAGGCGCGCGTCCCGGCCGACGTCGGCCGTCGCAGGGCGGGCGGCGAAGCGCTCGCCCTGCAGGGAGCCGACCACGCGACCGAGGGCGACCCGCGCCTCCTCGTCGGCTCCCCCCGCGGCCAGGTGCGCGGCGAGCAGGGCCGCCGACGCAGCAGGGGTGGCCGAGCGCGGCACCGCCACGCCCAGGTCGAGAGCGGTGTCGAGCACCTCGTGCCACGCGTGCAGCGCGGCGTCGGGGGGCGGCGCGGCGAGCCGACGACGCCGGCGCGCCCGGCGGAGGCCCGACGGCACGAGCAGCGCCGCGGCGGCGAGGACGAGGAGGCCCGCCAGGACGCCCCACGGGCCGACCTGCGACGCCGACGACGCCGAGCCGGCAGCGCCGTCGGGCCCGTCGGTGGGGGCGGCGGTCGGCGCCTGCGCACCGTCGGAGGCCTCCGGTGCGGCGGACGGCGTCGGGGTCGGGCCGGCCGGGTCGGAGGGCGCCGCGGTCGGCTCGACCCCCGTCTCGCGGAGGAAGGCCTGCGGGGCCCCCAGGCCGACCGTCGGCTCGAAGGGCACCCAGCCGAGGCCCGAGAAGTAGAGCTCCGGCCAGGTGTGGAGGTCGTCGCTCGTCACCGAGCGCTGCTGGTCGTCGCCGAACCCGGTGACCTCGCCCGGCAGGAAGCCCACGGCCACCCGCGACGGGATGCCGAGCGTGCGGGCCATCACGGCCATGGCCGACGCGAAGTGGACGCAGTAGCCGCTCTTGACCTCGAGGAACGTCTCGACGGCGTCGAGGCCGCTGCCGTCGTAGCCCCGGTCGACCGGGGTCTCCTCCGAGTAGGTGAAGTCGCCGTCGCGGAAGTAGTCCTGCAGCGCGACGGCCGCGTCGAAGGGGTTCGGGGAGTCGGCGGTCACCTGGGTCGCGAGCTCGCGGACGCTCTCGGGCACGCCGTCGGTCGAGAGGTAACGCCCCATGTCGGCGGGTGCGTCGCCGAGCGTCGCCACCACCTCCTCGCGGGTCGGGTCGACGGGGCGGCTCCGCACCGTGTAGCGGAGGCCCTGCGTGCTCTCGTCGTCGCTCCGCACCGTGACGCCCGACTCGTCGACGACCGACCAGCCGTCGTCGAGCCCGGTGATCTCGACCGGCGGCACCGGCACGGGCAGGTAGGGGCTCCGCAGCACGCCGACGTCGACGCGGGTCTCGACGGCGCGTCGGGTCGTGCCGGCGTCGACGCCGGGCGCCTCGGGCAGGGAGGCGACCGTCGCCTCCGGGTCGAGCTCCGGCTCGGAGGGGCTCCAGCTGCGGCCGGAGAAGTCGACGAGGTCGACGAGCTTGAGGTAGGTGCCGTCGTCGTCCGACGAGCGGTAGGTGAGGACGGTGACGGGCGCGCCGCGGCGGAGGTCGTCGCCCAGGTCGACGATGGGGTTCACCCCGGTCGCGATGCCCGTGCCGGAGCGCACGCCGTCGAGCGGGGAGACCCCGCCGAGCGGCACGAGGCTGGTGACGAGCGCCGCCACGGAGACGGCGACGACCGCACCGGCTCCCCCCGCGAGCGACGGACGGCGCCCGGTCGACACCATGAGCAGCACGAGGTAGACGAGCACCGTCGCGACGACCCAGGGCCACCTCGTCTCGGCCGTGGGCACGAAGGCGGGCACCGCCAGGACGACCGCGGGGAAGACGCCCGTCGCCCCGGGCAGGCGCCCCACGGAGGCGACGAGGTCGACGAGCAGGGAGACGACGAGCACTCCCCCGACGACGGCGGCGAGCACGTCGTCGGTCACGGCCACCGGGGCCGTGCCGTCGGAGATGGTGACGGCGGCCTGCGCGCTGAGGTCGCGGACGCGCTGCAGGGTCGCGGTGGTCGGGACGACGCCGAGCACCGCGGTGCCCCCGGAGACGAGGACAGTCGCGGCCCCGACGCCCGTCACGAGCCCCGCAGCCCAGCCGAGCCACTCGGCTCCGCGGAGGGAGCGGACGAGGGCGGAGGTGCCGAGCACGACGGCCGCGATCAGCGCGCCGGCGAGCCACCAGCCCCCGTCGAGGAAGAGGGACGAGAGGCTGCCGAGCGACACGACGAGCAGGAGCCAGACGAGGCCCGTGACGAGCCACGCGGCACCGGGACGATCGCGGTCGCCGGCGCGGGCGCGGGCGCGGGGACGGCCGCGGGCCGACGCGCGAGGGTCAGCCATCGAGCAGCCCTCCCCGCCGGACGACGGCCCCGACCGGTTCGCGGGGGTCGGCCTCGACCACGCGCCAGCCGCTCCCCCGCAGGGTCTCCGCGACGACGTCGGGCCCGACGACGCCCCGGGGGTCGGAGCCGCCGACGGCGGCGAAGCCGAGGGTCGGCGACACGACGAGGGCCACGGCCGACGAGCCGGCGGCGCGGACGTGCCCGAGCTGGTCGAGCTCGGCCCGGGTGAGGCCGGAGACGACCGCGGTGACGGGCTCCCGAGCGGCCGTCGGCGCGGCGACCGCGTCGACGACGTCGTCGAGGCGGAGGTCGGCGAGCGCCTCGAGCCACGATCCCGTCGCCTCGGGGTCGTGCCGCGCGACGAGGTCGCCGCCCGGCGTGCTGAGGGCCACGACGCTGCCCGCGTGCCCCCACTCGACGCCCAGGGTCGCGACGACCGACAGCGCCCACTCGAAGGAGTCGCTGGTCGCCGCGTCGGCACCGCTCGACGCGTCCGCCCACCCCGCCGACGCCGTCGCCAGCACGAGTCGGGCGCTCGGCAGGCCGTGCTGCTCCTCCTGGCGCACCATGAGCTCCCCGTGGCGGGCCGTGGCCTTCCAGTGCACCCGCCTCATCGGGTCGCCGCGGCGGTACTCGCGGGTGATCGGGTCGTCCTCGCCGCCGGACAGGCTGTGCTCGCGCTGCCGCCGCGCCCCGTCGCCGAGCGACCGGGACTCGCGCGCGAGGCCGAGGTCGACGGCCTCGGGCACCACGACGAGCTCGACCGTGCCCGGGGCGACGACGCGGCGCCGGGCGACGCCGAACGACTCGACCAGCTCGAGGTGCAGGGGCCCGACGCGGTGACGGCCGCGGGGCAGGTCCGCGTGACGCAGGACGGCCGAGGAGGCGCGGCCCGGCTCGAGCACGACCGGCACGGCTCGCGACCGGCTGCGCGCGCCGAGCCACGGCAGCTGCTCGGTGACCGAGACGTGCTGGCGCCTCCCCGACCGGAGCGTCACGGCCAGCGTCTCGACGGCGCCCCCGCCGGCCACGCCGCGCGAGGGCGAGAAGCGCCGGCCGACGGAGACGTCGGCCGAGCGGACGAGCAGGGAGGCCACGACGGCGAGGACCAGGGCCGTGAGCGACGCCCCCGCGAAGACGAGGGGCGGCGACTCGACGAGCGCCCCGACGGCGACGAGGGCGAGGCCTGCGACGACGACGCCCCAGCCTCGGCCCGTGGGGCGGGGCACTCCCCCGGGTGCCACGGTCAGCGCTGGCCGGCCGCGTCGCCGAGCGGCACGTCGGTGCGGGCGACGACGTCGGCGACGACGTCGTAGGCCGCGGAGACGGCGCCGGCGCCGGCCCTCCCCGCGAGGATGATGCGGTGCCCGAGCACGGGGCCGCTCAGCGCGTCCACGTCGTCGGGCACGACGAAGCCGCGGCCGTTCAGGGCGGCCCACGACTTGGCGGCCCGCATGAGCTGGAGCGTCGCCCGCGGGCTCGCCCCGAGGCGGACGTCGGGGTGCCGGCGGGTCGCCTGGACGACGTCGACGGCGTACTGCTCGACGGCCTCGGCCGTGTAGACCGTGCGGACGGCGGCGATCATGCGGCGGAGGTCGTCGAGCGAGACCAGCGGCCGCACCGCGTCGAGCGGGCTGACCCGCTCGCGCTGCTGCAGCATCCGGAGCTCGCTCGCCGCGTCGGGGTAGCCGAGCGAGATGCGCGCCATGAAGCGGTCGCGCTGCGCCTCGGGCAGCGAGTAGGTGCCCTCCATCTCGACCGGGTTCTGGGTGGCGACGACGAGGAAGGGGTCGGGCAGCGGGTGCGTGACGCCGTCGACCGTCACCTGGCGCTCCTCGAGGCTCTCGAGGAGCGCCGACTGCGTCTTCGGGGAGGCGCGGTTGATCTCGTCGCCGATCACCACGTTCGCGAAGACCGGGCCCGGCGTGAACTCGAAGCCGCCGCGGTCGCGGTCGTAGACGGACACGCCCGTGATGTCGCTCGGCAGGAGGTCGGGCGTGAACTGGATGCGGGTCACGCGGGCGTCGACCGCCTTGGCCAGCGCCCGTGCCAGCTGCGTCTTGCCCACGCCGGGGACGTCCTCGATGAGGAGGTGCCCCTCGGCGAGCAGCACCGTGAGGGCCGTGCTGATGGCGCCGTCCTTGCCGTCGATGACCGTGGCCACCGCCTCCGCGATGCTCCTGGCCGCCGCCTGGACCTCGCGGAGCGACATGGCGTCGGGATCGGCGGCCGGCGCGCCCTCGACGCGGTCGGGGCGGACGTCGCTGCTGGTCGTGCTCATGGTCTCTCCGGGGCTTCGGTCGGGTCGTCGTGCGGTCGATCGGTGGTGCGGGAGGCTGTGGTGCAGGAAGCGGTGGTGCAGGAGGCGGTGGTGCAGGAGGCGTCGGCCGTCCGGGACGGCGGGCGGCCTGGCGCCCTCGTCGCGCGGCACCGCCGTCGACGGGCCCCGACCTGTTCGGAGCGGACCGCCCCGACGCTCGGGCGCGGTCAGGTCGCCGCGAGGTACTCCGCGACCGAGGCGGGCACGTACGGGGCCACGTCGCCGCCGAGCGAGGCCACCTGGCGCACGAGCGAGCTCGAGACGTGGGCGTGGGCGGGGTCGGGCAGGAGGAAGACGGTCTCGACGCCCGCCAGGCTGCGGTTCATGATGGCCATCGGCGTCTCGTAGGCGACGTCGACCTGCGACCGGATGCCCTTCACGAGCACGGAGGCGCCGACCTCGGTGCAGTAGTCGACGAGGAGGCCGACGCTCCAGCTGTGCACCGTCACCGAGGAGGGCAGGCCCGCGTCGCGGATCGAGCGCTCGAGCAGCGACACCCTCTTCGGCAACGGCAGCAGCGCCGACTTGTCGGGGTTGTGCACGACGAGCACGTGGACCTCGTCGAAGATGTTGGCGGCCCGGGCGATCACGTCGACGTGACCGAGCGTGACCGGGTCGAACGACCCCGGAACGACGGCGATCCTGTTCATCCGCACACCCTAGCTCGTGCTCCTGACGCTCCCGGGGGACGTCCGGTGAACTCGGAGCGACCCGGCCGCGGCTCAGTTCTTGGCGAGGTACTCGCGGTCGGCGTCGTCGAGCCGCCGCGCGATCGCGGCCGCCAGGGCCGGGTGGCCCGCCAGCGCGGCGTCGCCGTCGAGCACCTCGGCCGCGTGCTCGCGCGCCGTCGCGATGAGGTCGCCGTCGGTCGCGACCCGGAGCAGCCGGAGCGACGAGCGCCCGCCCGACTGCAGGCTGCCGAGCACGTCGCCCTCGCGGCGCAGCTCGAGGTCGACCTGGGCGAGCTCGAACCCGTCGAGGGTGGCGGCCACCGCCTCCACCCGCTCGCGGGCGACCGTCTCGGGCGGCGCGTGCGTGACGAGCAGGCAGAGCCCGGCGTGGCCGCCGCGGCCGACGCGGCCCCGCAGCTGGTGGAGCTGCGAGACGCCGAAGCGGTCGGCGTCGAGCACGACCATCGTCGAGGCGTTGGGCACGTCGACGCCGACCTCCACGACCGTGGTGGCGATGAGCACGTCGATCTCGCCCGCCGCGAAGCGCTGCATGACGTCGTCCTTCTCCTCGGCCGACATGCGCCCGTGCAGGGGCTCGACCCGGACGCCCGCCAGCACGGGCAGCGACCGCGCCAGGGCGAGCACGCCCTCGACGCTCGCCCGCTCGGGCGGCGGCGCGGCGGCGCCGTCGGCCTCGTCGGCGGCGGCGGCCTCGGCCTCCTCCTCGCCCGCCTCCACGCTCGCGGCGTCGATCGCGGGGCAGACGACGAACACCTGCCGCCCCTTCGCGACCTCCTCCGCGGAGCGCTGCCACACCCTGTCGCGCCAGCCCGGGCGGTCGGCGAGCGGCACCACGAACGACTCGATCGGCTGGCGGCCGGCGGGCAGCTCGGTGATGGTCGAGACGTCGAGGTCGCCGAAGACCGTCATCGCCACCGTCCGCGGGATCGGCGTCGCGGTCAGCACGAGCACGTGGGGCGGCGTGCGGCCCTTCTGCCGGAGGGCCTCGCGCTGCTCGACCCCGAAGCGGTGCTGCTCGTCGACGACGACGAGGCCCAGGTCGTAGAACTCGACCGCGTCGCTCATCAGGGCGTGGGTGCCGATCACCAGGTGCGACCGTCCGCTGACGACCGAGAGCAGGGCGCGCCTCTTCTCCGCCGTCGACATCTGCCCCGTGAGCAGCGTCGGCCGGAGGCGCGCGGCCAGGTCGGGACCGAGCGAGCGCACGATCGAGCGGAGGTGCTGGGCCGCCAGCACCTCCGTCGGGGCGAGCAGGGCCGACTGGCCGCCGCTCTCGGCGACCGCGAGCATCGCGCGGAGGGCGACCAGCGTCTTGCCCGAGCCGACCTCGCCCTGCACGAGGCGGTTCATCGGCACGTCGCCCGCGAGGTCGCGCGTGATCTCGGAGCCGACGAGCACCTGGTCGGCCGTGCGCTCGAAGGGCAGGGCGGCGTCGAACCCCGCGAGCAGGCCGTCCGGCCCGGCGACGCGCGGCGTGGCGCTCGCCGTGCGGAGGAGCGCCCGCTGCTGCAGGAGGGCGCTCTGCAGCACGAACGCCTCCTGGAAGCGCAGGGCGTCGCGCGCCCGCAGGTGGTCGCGGTCGCTCTCGGGACGATGGACGAGCTCGTACGCCTCGCGGAGCGGCACGAGCTCGAGCTCGGCGCGCACGGAGGCCGGCACGGGGTCGTCGATCGGCGGCAGCGTGTCGAGCACCAGCTCGACCGAACGCTGCACCTGCCAGGAGGCGACGGAGGCGCTGGCCGGGTAGATCGGGATCGGCTGCTTGGCCCAGGCCAGGGCCTCGGCGTCGCCCACCGCCGCGACCGCCTCGTGCGACGCGTCGAACAGCTCGTAGTCGGGGTGCGCCAGCTGGCGCAGCCCGCGGTAGTCGCCGACCTTGCCCGCGAAGATGCCCCGCGCCCCCGGCACGAGGTCTTTCGCTCGCCACGCCTGGTTGAAGAACGTGAGGGTCAGGATGCCCTGGCCGTCGCCGATGCGCACCTCGAGGATCGAGCCGCGCCGTGCCCGCATCGTGCGCTCCCGGACGTCGAGCACCTGGGCCACGATCGTCACCGCCTCGCCGAGCGGCAGCTGGTCGAGGGCGGTCAGCTCGCCGCGACGGGCGTAGCGCCGCGGGTAGTGCGACAGCAGGTCGCCCACCGTCCGCAGCCCGAACGCCTTCTGCATCGCCTGGGCGGTGCGGCCGCCGAGCGCGCCGGCGAGCGAGGCGTCGAGGGGCGACGTGTCGAGCGGGGAGTCGGGCACCCCACCACGGTACTGCGCGCCCCCGACACGGGCGGCCGGGCGGTCAGAGCGCGACGGCGTACCCCCCGGAGGCGCGGGTCGACTCCGCGAGCGCCGTCACGTGCCGGTCGTCGTTGACCTCGAGCGCCCGCAGCTGCCGCCCGACCTCGCGCGCCGACGACTTGCAGAACCCGACGGCCAGGTGACGCTCGTCGTCGGAGCCGGCCCGCGCCTCCTGCAGGCTCGTCGTGGCCCGCGAGAGGACGGCCGTCTGGGCGTAGATGCCCGCGGCCGCGTCGGCGAGGCGCTTCTGCACGAGCTGCTTCTCCTGCACGCGCTTGCCGTGCGTGCGGAGGGCCGCCTCGGCACGTTCCCGCAGGCGGGCGACCTGGTCGCCGACCTCGGACGCGGCACGGGCGAGCAGCGGGTGCACGCCGACCGGGCGACCGGGCGAGAGGCGGCGCTGCACGCGGCCCGCCACGTAGGGCGCGAGCACGCCGAGGGCCCGGCCCGGGGCGCCCAGGCTCAGGGAGGCCACGTCGGGCAGCTCCTCGCTGAGGGCCTTGAGGCCGTTGAGGGCGACGAACGCGCGCATGACGTCGTTGGCGCCCTCGAAGATCGGGAAGATGCGGAAGTCGCGGAGCGCCTTCGAGAGCGGGTGGCCCTCCATGTAGGCCTCGCCCCCGTGCAGCTGCACCGCACGGTTGAGCGCGAACCAGCCGGTGTCGCTCGCGACCACCTTGGTCATCGCCGACTCGAGCGCGAAGTCGGTGTCGCCGCGGTCGACGAGGCCGGTCGTCAGGTACGACATCGACTCGACGCCGTAGATCTGCTGGGTCATCCAGGCGAGCTTGTCGCCGACCATCTCGAAGTCGGCGAGCGGGCGGCCGAACTGGCGCCGCGACTCCGTGTGCTCGACCGACAGCTCGAGGAACCGCTTCATGCCCCCGGAGATCGCGGTGCCCATCGACATGCGCCCGTTGTTGAGGGTGTTCATGGCGATGCGGAAGCCGTCGCCGGGCTCGCCGAGGAGGTTCTCGGCCGGCACCCGGACGTCCTTGAAGTGCACCCGCTGCAGGTGGTTCGCCTTCAGCCCGTGCGTCTCGAAGCGCGGGCCCGTGCTGAGCCCCTCCGCGCCCTTCTCGACCACGAGCGCGACGTGGCCGAGCTCGCTCCGGGCGAAGACGGTGAGCACGTCCTTGTCGCCGTTGCCGATCCAGCGCTTCTCGCCGTTGAGCAGCCAGCTGCCGTCGGGCTGCCGCTCGGCCCGCGTCTCGAGGGCGTAGGCGTCGCTGCCGACGTTCGGCTCGGTGAGCACGAAGGCGGCGAGCTTGCGACCGCTCGCGAGGTCGGGCAGCCAGCGCGCCTTCTGGTCGTCGGTGCCGTAGAGGTGGAGCGGCTTCGTGCCGATCGACTGGTGCACGCCCATCACGGTCGCGAGCGTGCCGTCGACGCGGCCGAACTCCTCCATCACGCGGCAGTAGGCGCTCTGGCCGAGGCCGAGCCCGCCGTACTCCTCGGCGACGAACAGGCCGGTGAGCCGGCGGTCGCCCAGCTCGCGGATCGTGTCGTCGCCGACCCAGCCCTCGCGCTCGGCCCGCAGCGGGTCGTACCCGGCCAGCACCTCGCGCACCGACGCCGACGCCGCCTCGACCCGCGCGGCCTCGTCGGCCGCCATGTGCGGGTAGGGCAGCACGAGCTCGGAGGCGATCCGCCCCGCGAACAACGACTTGGTGAACGAGGGCTTCACGGCACGATCGACGCTGGTCATGGGCCGATCGTGCCCGCGGGCAGGCGGTCCGCCAACTCGGTTGTGCGTCTCCCACGACGCGGCCGCGCCCGGAGGGGCGGCACGTTGTCGACTTGCTCGAACGCACGGCCCGATGCGTCAGGATGGCCTCGTGTCCCGCATCATCTCCGGCTTCGCCGACAACCTGACCCTCGCCGTGCCCAAGACGGGCACGCGCCCGACGAGCGACCGGGTGCGCGAAGCGCTGTTCTCCGCGCTCGACGCGCGCGACGAGATCGCGGGGCGCCGGGTGCTCGACCTCTACGCCGGCACCGGCGGCCTCGGCCTCGAGGCCGCGTCGCGCGGAGCGGCCTCGGTCGTGCTCGTCGAGAAGGCACCGGCCGCCGCCCGCGTGCTGCGGAGGAACGTCGACGCGGTCGTCGGCCGGGCCCCGAGCGGCCGCGCCCCGCGCGTCGACGTCGTCGCCCAGCCCGTGCGCTCGTACCTCACGGGCAGCCGGTCGCTCGTCGACCTGGTCTTCTTCGACCCGCCCTACGAGGTCGCGGCCGCAGAGCTCGCCGCCGACCTCGAGGCCCTGCTGCCGTCGCTCGCCGACGAGGCGCTGGTCGTCGTCGAGCGGGCCTCGCGCGACGGCGAGCCCGCCTGGCCGACCGGGCTCACGCTCGACGCGAAGAAGCAGTACGGCGACACCACGGTCTGGTTCGCCCTGCGCGACTGACCGCGGCGCCCGGGGCCTGGCCCGCGAGGCACGACGCCGACGCCCGTGCCGACGTGCGGCGAGGGTGCGGGGGCGAGCCCCGGAGCCCCCAGGAGGCGCGGACCGCGCTCAGCCTGCCTGGCCGCCCCAGAGGCGGTACGGGTCCCACCCGCCGAGCTCGTCGAGGTCGCGACGTCCGACGGTGACCCGGGGGTCGCCTCCCCCGGTCTCGCGGACGACGCCGACGCGGCGGAAGCCGCCCGGGAGGTCGGTGCCCGCCGGGAACGCCGCCAGCAGCGAGTGGTCCTCGCCGCCGCCGAGCGCGACCCGGGGATCGGCGCCGAGGGCGGCGGGGTCGAGGTCGACGACGACCCCGCTGGCCCGGGCCACGCGCGCCGCGTCGAGGGCCAGGCCGTCGCTGAGGTCGAGCATCGCGGTCGCCCCCGCCGACGCGGCGAGCCTGCCGTCGGCGATGGGCGGCGTCGGGGCGAGCTGCCAGCCCACGTCCGGGTCGCGGTCGCGGAGCGCGGCGGCCAGGTCGGCGTCCGGCACGCCCTCGTGGTCGACCCCGAGGCGGAAGAGCAGGTCGAGCCCCCGGGCGGCCCGGCCGAGCGGGCCGGAGACGGCCACCAGGTCGCCGGGCCGGGCTCCGTCGCGTCGCACGGGCGCCCGCCCGCCCAGGTCGCCGAAGGCCGTCACGGCGATCGTGAGGGTGGCCGACACGGAGAGGTCGCCCCCGACGACGCCGCAGCCCGGAGCCATCTCGGCGCAGGCCTCCCGGAGGCCGTCGGCGAGCCGCTCGAGGTCGCCGACGAGCGTGCCGGGCGGGACGGCGAGGGCGACGACCAGCGCCGTCGGCCGGGCGCCCATCGCGGCGACGTCGGCGAGGTTGGAGGCGGCCGCCTTCCAGCCCAGGTCGTGCGGGGTCGACCACGCGAGGCGGAAGTCGGGCCCGTGCACCATGAGGTCGGTCGTCACGACGAAGCGGCCGTCCGGCGCGGCCACCACGGCGGCGTCGTCGCCCGGGCCGAGCTGCGTGTCGAGGCCCCGGGGCAGGCGCGGCAGGATGCGCGCGAGGGTGGCCAGCTCGCCCACGCCCTCCACGGTCGCGGCGGGGTCGACGGGCTCGGCGGTCGTGGAGGAAGGTTCCATGTGCACGACGGTAGCCTGGCCTCGATGTCCAGCCCTGCTCGGCGCCTGCGCCTCTCCCTCGTCGCCGCCTCCGTCGCCGTCCTCGCCCCCGTCCTCGCGGGGTGCACCGCCGCGGTGCCCATGACGGCCGCGACGGACGCCGACGACCCCGCCTGCGCGCAGGTCACCGTCCACCTGCCCGAGCAGGTCGGACCCGACAGCGCGCCGTACCAGCGCCGCGAGACCGACGCGCAGGCCACCGGCGCGTGGGGGTCGCCCACCGCCGTGCTGCTCCGCTGCGGCGTGACCGCGCCCGCCGTCTCCGACCTGCCGTGCTACCCGGTGGCCGGCGTCGACTGGCTGAGCGACCAGGACCCCGACGACCCCGACACCTACATCTTCACGACCTACGGCCGCACGCCGGCCGTGCAGGTCATCGTGACCGACGAGGTCGGCAGCACCCCGCTCTTCGACCTCGCCGACGCGGTGGGGTACCTGCCGAACGACGGCCGGGCGTGCGTCGGCGTGGGCGACCTGCCGGGGGGCGACGCCTCCGACGACGCGGGCACGTCCGGCGACGCCCCCAGCGCCTCCCCCGCCCCCTAGGCAGGGCCGAGGAGGCCTCCCCCGTCGCTAGCGGTCGGTCTCGAGGCCGAGCTCGATCAGCTCGGTGATCAGCTCCGGGTAGCTCAGCCCGCTCGCCAGCCAGCAGGCGGGGAACATCGAGATCGGGGTGAAGCCCGGCATGGTGTTGACCTCGTTGACGACCCAGCCCGAGTCGGTGAGGAAGAAGTCGACGCGCGCCAGGCCGGTGCCGTCGATCGACTCGAAGGCCAGGGCTGCGAGGCGCTGCATCTCGGCGAGGTCGGCGTCGTCGAGGGGGGCCGGGCAGACGAGGTCGGCGCCCGCGCCGCCGAGGTACTTCGACTCGAAGTCGTAGAAGGCGTCGGAGCCGAGCACGATCTCGCCCGCGACCGAGGTGCGCGGCGCCCCGCCGTCTCGTCCGCCGAGCACGGCGCACTCGAGCTCGCGGCCCACGACCCCGGCCTCGACGAGCACCTTGACGTCCTCCGCCAGGCCGACGGCCATGGCCGCCGCGAGCTGGTCGGGCCGGTCGACCCGGGAGACCCCGACGCTCGAGCCGGCACGGGCGGGCTTCACGAAGAGCGGGTAGCCGAGCGCGGCGACGTCGGCCGCGACGGCCTCGGGCGAGGCCTGCCAGTCACGGGCCCGGACCGTCCGCCAGGGAGCCACGGCGATGCCGGCCTGCTGGAGGACGGTCTTGGTGAAGTGCTTGTCCATCCCCACGGCGGAGGCGAGGAGGCCGGCCCCGACGTAGGGCAGGCCGACGAGCTCGAGCAGGCCCTGCACCGTGCCGTCCTCGCCGAAGCGGCCGTGCAGGATGGGGAAGACGACGTCGACGTCGCCGAGCAGGCGCACGCTGCCGTCGGCCTCGACGACGCTCAGCTCGCGGCTGCCGGCCGTCTCCGGCCAGCGCACGCGGGTGCCGTTGTCGCGGACGACCGGCAGGGCCGTGGCGTCGAGGGCGAAGAGGGCGGCGTCGTCGGGCTGCAGGGTGAACGCGCCCTCGGACGTGATCCCGACGGGCACGACGTCGAAGCGCTCCCGGTCGATGGCGGCCAGCACGCCGCCGGCGGTGGCACAGCTGATCGAGTGCTCGCTCGAGCGGCCGCCGAAGAGCACGACGACCCGCTGGCGCGCGCGCACGTCGGTCTGGGAGGCGGGCGTCGCCGCGGTGGCGGCCGTGTCGGTCTCGCTGGTCATGGGGCCCCTCTGGGTCGTCGCGCGTCCACACGGGGAGCGTGGGAGGCGCGGGCGGCGGTCGTCGCGGACCGCCGCGGCCCCGGCGTGACCGGCTACTCCCCCTGGGGCTCGTCGGTCTCGGTGAGGTGCGGGGCGATGTTCCGCGGGTCAAGCGTACCGGCGAGGACGCCGGCCACCTGGGTCACGATGGGCATGTCGACGCCGCGCGAGGCCGCGAGCTCCAGGATGGGCGCGACCGACGCGAGGCCCTCGGCCGTCTGGTTCATCTGGCGGACGACGTCGCCGAAGGCGTAGCCCTGGCCGAGCAGCCGACCCGCCGTGTTGTTGCGCGACAACGGCGACTCGCAGGTGGCGATGAGGTCGCCGAGCCCGGCGAGGCCGGCCAGGGTCTCCGCCTTCGCTCCGAACGAGACGGCGAAGGCGGTCATCTCGGCGAGGCCGCGCGTGATGATCGACGCCTTGGTGTTCTCGCCGTAGCCCACGCCGTCGACGATGCCGACCGCGACGGCGATCAGGTTCTTCAGCACGCCGCCGAACTCGGTGCCGATCACGTCGGTGTTGACGAACGAGCGGAAGTACGGGTTCGTGGCCGCCGCGGCCACGGCCGTGGCCGTCTCGAGGCTCTGCGACGAGACGACGGCGGCGGTCGGCTGGCGCTTGGCGATCTCGAGGGCGAGGTTCGGGCCGGAGGCGACGGCCACGAGGTCGGGGTCGATGCCGAGCTCCTGCTCGATCACCTGGCTCATGCGGAGGCCGGTCGCCTTCTCCACGCCCTTCATGAGGCTGACGACGGGAACGCCCTGCGGCACGAGGTCGCGGACCGCCGCGAGGTTCTCCCGCAGCGTCTGGCTCGGCACCGAGAGGTACACCTGCTCGGCGCCCGCCAGGGCCTTCGCGACGTCGGGGGTCGCCACGAGCGTGCGGGGCAGGTTGATGCCCGGCAGGTAGTCGCTGTTGCGCTTGCTCTCGGTGATCTCACGCGCCACCTCGGGGCGCCGGGCCCAGAGGGTGACGTCGGCGCCGCCCTCGGCGAGCACCTTGGCGAAGGTCGTGCCCCAGCTGCCGGAGCCGAGGACGGCGACCGTGCGCGGGATGGCGCTCCGCATCACGACGGAGATCGCCTCGGTGGTGACGGCGCCCTCGCCCAGTGCGCCGATGGCGTCCTCGCGGCTGGTGCCCCGTCGGTCGTCGCCCTGTCGTTCGTCGGACCTACTCAAAGCGGCCGGTCTCCTTCTGGTCGTTCGCGTGAGGATCCCACGGGGTGGCGGGCGGCGTCTCGCCGCGGAGCTCCGCGAGCAGCTCGGTCACCCGGCGCATCACGAGCGCCGTGGCCTCGGAGTACTCGGCCTGGCCGAGCGGCCGCCCGCGCCACGGCGAGAGGTCGACGGGGTCGCCGACGACCGCGACGATGCGCTTGCGGGGGAACAGGCTGATCTTCGACGAGTACCGCCCCATGACCTCCTGGCTGCCCCAGTGCGCCATCGGCACGAGCGGCACGCCGGCCTCGAGGGCGAGCCGGACGGCGCCGCTCTTGCCCTTCATGGGCCAGAGGCCGGGGTCGCGGGTCAGGGTGCCCTCGGGGTAGATGATCACGCCGCCTCCGCTCGTCGCCAGCGCGCGGCCGGCGGCGAGGGGGTCGCTCGCGTGGGTGCGGCCGCCGCGCTCGACGGGCACGTGCCCCATCGCGCGCATCAGGGAGCCGAACACCGGCACCCGGAAGAGCGACGCCTTGGCCAGGAACCGCGGCACCCGCCCGAGGGTCCACATGAGCCGCGCCACGACCACCGGGTCGATGTTCGTGACGTGGTTCGGGGCCAGCACGAAGGCACCCTCGTTCGGCAGCTTCTCGCCGCCCCGCACCTCGATGACGGCGAGGCGGTCGAAGAGCGGGGCACCGACCGCCGCGACGGCCCGGAACACGGCGCTCTTCTCCTTGCCGCGGCCGAAGCGGCCGACGCGACGGGCAGGCTGGACGACGGGCACGTCGGGGTCGGAGGGACCCCCGTGCGACCGGGCGGCGTCGCTCACGCCGGACTAGCCCTGGAAGTCGAAGTCGGCGCCCAGCTTGCGGAGCTTCGCGATGAAGTGCTCGTAGCCGCGGCTGATGATGCCGACGTTGCTGATCTTGGACTCGCCCTCGGCCGTCAGGGCCGCGATCAGGTGGCTGAAGCCGCCCCGCAGGTCGGGCACCCGGATGTCGGCCCCGTGCAGCTTGGTCGGGCCGGTGATGACCGCGGCCTGCTCGAACTCGCGGCGGGCGACCCGGCGGTCGTGGCCGGGCAGGCCCTCCTTGTGGACGACGATCTCGGCGCCCATGTCGTTGAGGGCCTCGGTGAACTGGAACCGGTTCTCGTAGACCGTCTCGTGGACGATCGAGGTGCCCTGGGCCTGGGTCAGGGCGACGATGAGCGGCTGCTGCCAGTCGGTCATGAAGCCGGGGTGCACGTCGGTCTCGACGACGACGGGCTTGAGCTCGCCTCCGGGGTGGAAGAACCGGATGCCGTCCTCGTGGACGTCGAAGTCGCCGCCGACCTTGCGGAAGACGTTGAGGAACGTCATGAGGTCTTTCTGGTCGGCGCCCTCGACGAAGATGTCGCCCTTGGTGGCGAGCGCGGCCGAGGCCCAGCTGGCCGCCTCGTTGCGGTCGTTGATGGCACGGTGCACGTAGCCGCGGAGGCTCTTCACGCCCTCGATGAAGATGACGCGGTTCGGCTCGACGGAGACCACCGCACCCATCTTCTGCAGGATGGCGATGAGGTCCATGATCTCGGGCTCGATGGCGGCGTTGCGGAGCTCGGTGACGCCGTCGGCCAGCACGGCCGTCAGCAGCACCTGCTCGGTCGCGCCGACGCTCGGGTAGGGCAGCTCGATGTTCGCGCCCTTGAGGCCGTCGGGCGCGGTGAGGTGGATGCCGTTGTACGACTTGTCGACGACGGCGCCGAACGCGCGGAGGGCGTCGAGGTGGAAGTCGATCGGGCGGTCGCCGATGCGGCAGCCGCCGAGGTCGGGGATGAACGCCTCGCCGAGGCGGTGGAGCAGCGGTCCGCAGAAGAGGATCGGGATGCGGCTCGAGCCGGCGTGGGCGTCGATCTCGGCGAAGTGCGCGCTCTCGACGTTGGACGGGTCGAGGATCATCTCTCCGCGAGCGGGGTCGGTGATGCGGACGCCGTGCACCGAGAGGAGCCCGCGCACGACGTTGACGTCGCTGATGTCGGGGACGTCCTTGAGGATGCTCGGGGTGTCTCCGAGGAGGGCCGCGACCATGGCCTTGGTCGCGAGGTTCTTGGCGCCGCGGACCTCGATGCGACCGATCAGCGGCTTGCCGCCGCGGATGACGATCTCGTCGGAGGTCAGTCCGACTCGGGCTCCAGCAGCTGCGGCGTCTTGGACGAGAGAGTTCACTTACTTCACCGGCAATGTCTTCGGGCGCCAGGCGGCGCGTCGGGATTCGAATTCTGTGATGGCCGCTTCGTCGCGGAGCGTCAGCCCGATGTCGTCGAGACCCTCGAGCAGGCGCCACTTAGTGTAGGCA
>Ga0265798_10001162_pt1 | contig 41733 bp, 32 predicted proteins | sample P3T30metagenome_FD_192430 | JGI IMG/M metagenome (GOLD analysis project Ga0265798, IMG submission 192430) | Plant litter microbial communities from East Loma Ridge, Irvine, California - P3 T30 | ecosystem: Environmental > Terrestrial > Plant litter > Unclassified | place: USA: California... | reverse complement strand
GCCGAAGCCCTGATGCGCTGGAACCACCCGGTGCACGGCCTGATGGCGCCGAACGACTTCCTGCCGCTGGCCGAGGAAAGCGGCTTGATGCTGCCGATCTCGGAGTGGATGATCGTCGCCCTGTGCCGCGACATGGCGCAGTGGACGCGCGCCGGCGGCAGCGGCTTGAAGCTGTCGCTGAACCTGTCGCCGCAGTACCTCGACCGCGGCGACTTTTTCGAGAAGATGCGCGGCGCGCTGCTGCGCCACGGGATCGAACCCGGCCGCATCGAGGTCGAGATCACCGAGAACATCGCGATCCGCAACCCGCAGCACGCGATCGAGCAGCTCAACAAGCTGGGCCAGCTCGGGGTATCGGTGGCGATCGACGATTTCGGCACCGGTTACTCCTCGCTGGCCTACCTGCACCGCTTCCCGGTCCACACCATCAAGATCGACCAGTCCTTCGTCCAGCAGATCCGCGACGCCGACGGCCACTATCCGGTGGTGCTGGCGATCATCTCGATCTCGCGCGGCCTGCACCTGAACCTGGTGGCGGAAGGCGTCGAGACCGAAGCCCAGGCGCGTTACCTGCGCGCCAACGGCTGCCCGACCATGCAGGGCTTCTACTTCCACCGCCCGATGCCGCTGGGACGCTTCGTCGACGTGCTGCATGCGTGATTGAAATTGGCTGGATCAATTGGTCCAGCCGGTCCGTTGGCGGTCGAGCCAATCTGTGCCAGAATGGCTGGATAACAGTTCAGCCATAAAGGAGACACCACGATGCTGCGCCCGACCGCGCTGCTGGCACTCGCATGCCAGGCGGCGATCACCCTTCCTGCCATCGCCGCCGATGGCGTGGCCCGCGTCGAGGCCGACGCTCCCGTGAAAACCGCCGGCAACGCGCCGGCCGACGCGTATGTGGAGGCGCGTTTGCGCCCGCTCGCGGCTGACGGCGTGGCCTATGTGGTGGGCCGCTACCAGGACGAGCGCAACTGGGCTGGCGCCGGCCTGCGCTTCGTGTCCGCCACCGGGCGCATGCAGGTCGAGATCGTGCGCATGCGGGATGGCGAGCTGACGCGCCTGAAGCAGTTCGGCCGGGCGGCGGCGCCCGACGCGCGTTTCAACACCGTGCGCCTGGAAATGAGCGGCCCGATGCTGGTGGCCTACCTGAACGGCGAGCGCATCACCAACGTGGTCGACCCCGCACCAAGCATGCCGGGCCGCTACGGCACCGTGGCCCAGGGCGCGGCCTTCGAGGCCAGCGTGCCGGTGAGCGGCGCTTCCCTCGACAAGCCGGCGCGGCTGGCGCTGGCGCGCGCGCCGCAGAACGTGCAGCTGTCGGTGGGCGAAGCGCCGCTGCGCCTGGCCGTCAGCGCGCTCGGCCCGTTCCGCCTGCCCGAGGGCCCGGTGACGGCGGCGGCGGCGGCGGGCGCGGCGCGCTCCTTCGTCACCCAGGGTGCGCAGCAGGACGCGGCCGGCACGGCGAACGGCGCGCGGCCTTTCCGCTTTTCGGCCACGGCCGCCGATCCAGCCCTGGTGAAGGTCGAGGCGGGCGAGGGCGGCCTGACGCTCACGCCACTGGCGCCGGGCGCCACCACGGTGCTGCTGGCCAGCCTGGATGATCCGAACGTGCTGTCGACCGTCGACGTGCGCATCGCCGCCGCCAACGCGCCGCATGGCGAAGGTGTCAAGCTGGCCGGGCGCGTCACGCCGCGCATCGCCGAGCGCGAGGTGCCCTTCGATACCCCGCTGCGCCTGCGCTTCGACGCCGCGCCCACCCTCGGCACTTCCGGCGGCGCGATCCGCATCCTGCGCCGGCGCGACGGCGTGCAGGTCGACGCGATCCGCACGGGCGGCGAAGCCGACCAGCTGGGCTACGAGGGCCAGCCGCTGCGGCGCGCGCTGCGCCTGCAGCCGATCGCCATCGAAGGCAAGGAAGCCATCGTCCACCTGCACAGCGCGAAGCTGCAGCCGGGCGAGGACTACCTGGTCACGGTCGACGACGGCGTGCTGACCGGCACGCTGGGCGGCCAGCCCTTCGCCGGCATCGGGAAAGAGCAGGGCTGGACCTTCCGCACCCGCGCCGCCGTGCCGACCTCGACCCGCCTGGTGGTGGACGACGACGGCCCGGCCGACTTCCGCACCGTGCAGGGCGCGCTGAACCACGCGATGGGGCGCGTCGCGCGCACCGTGCCGGTCACCATCGACATCCGCAACGGCCGCTACCAGGAAGTGCTCTACCTGCGCGGCAAGGACAATGTGACGCTGCGCGGCCAGTCGCGCGACGGGGTCGTGATCGACGCCCTGAACAGCGACGGCGTGAACCCGGGTTCCGGCACCGCCCAGCCGGCGAGCTCGCCGGGCGTGAACGGCGGCCGCGCCCTGTTCCTGATCGAGGACGCCGACATGGTCACCCTCGACAATCTCTCGATCAGGAACAGCACGCTGCGCGATTCGCCCACCGGCGGCCAGGCCGAGGCGGTGTTCTTCAACAGCGAAGGGCGCCTGGTGGCGAAGAACGCGAGCTTCCACAGCGAGCAGGATACGATCCAGGTGCGCGGCTACGCCTGGTTCTACCGCACCCTCATCGCCGGCAACGTCGACTACATCTGGGGCAACAACCACGCCGCCCTGTTCGAGGACAGCGAACTGCGCACCGTCGGCGGCAGCAAGCCGGACAAGGGCGGCGGCTACGTGCTGCAGGCGCGCACCGTGGCGGCCGGGGACAAGGGCTTCCTCTTCCTGAACAGCCGCCTGACCCACGGCCCGGGCCCCGCCGGCCACGACGTCCCGGCCGGCAGCGCCTGGCTGGCGCGCAGCGCCGGCTACGCCAACGCCTGGGACCACATCGCCTTCATCAACTGCCGCATGGGACCGCACATCGCGCCCGAGGGCTGGGCCTCGACCAACGTCAAGCAGCCGGCGCCGAATCCGAAGGAGGCCACGGCCACTGCCGGCTGGCGCGAGTTCGGGACCATGGATCTGGCGGGCAAGCCGCTGGACCTGGGCCGGCGCCAGTTCGGGCGGGTGCTGGATGCGGGGGAGGCGAAGGCGGCTTACGGTACGCGGGCGGGGTTCTTTGCGGGGTTCGAGGGCGGGTGGGATCCGCGGCCCTGAAAGGAACAACCCGTCGCCCCTGCGAAGGCAGGGGCCCAAGTTGCAGGCGCTAGCGCAGCGCACGCAAAACTTGGATTCCCGCCTGCGCGGGAATGACGTTTACAAGCTAACGGTCCTATGGAAGTCGTAGTTCTCTAACAGCTACGCTTTTCCACCACTCGTGGCTGGCGCCGGCTTTACCGCCCGTTGCAAACGCGCGGCAAAATCATCCAGAAAGTCGGCCCGCCACCGGCTGATCGTCTTCGCCCCCTGGTGCGCCCCCTCGGCCACCTGCGGATCCGGATCGTCGGTCCACCAGTTCGGATACCTGCTCGAAGGCTGGCGCGCCCGCTCGGGTGAGGCATTGCGCGCCGTGAAGCCACCGCTGATGCCATCCAGCCCCGGATGGTTGCTGGCGATGCGGTAGCTGAAAGTCTTCGCTTCCTTGGGCGAGAGCAGGAAGTGCCACGCCCCGTCCTCGCCGGGAAGGCCGCTGAATTCCTGCTTGTCCATCAGCAGCGTCGCCTTGGGTTGTGCCGGCGCGGCACCTTGCGGCCGGATCACCAGGTCGACCACGGCAAAGGTCTCGACCACGTCGGCCGCCGTCGGCGCGTGCGTGAAGGTGACGCGCGGGCGGTCCCAGGCGCGCACGAAGCGCCCGCCCCAGCCGCCGGCGTCCGGCCGCTCCGGGTTGGCGCCCAGCACGTAGGCAAAGGCCGGCGTGTCGCCCATCTTGATCTGCGGCGCGATGCCGGCGAAGTAGTCGCCCAGCGCGCCCACGCCCTTCACGCGGCGCTGCACGAAGCTCGCGTTGCCCAGGTCGCCGGCCTGGTCGCCGCCGACGAACCAGCCGCGGTAGGTCGCGTTGTTCTCGATGATCCACAGGTCCGGGTGTTCGCGCGCGATGTAGTCGTAGGCCGTGGTCGACCACTTCTTGTTCGGGCCGCCGATCAGGTAGACGCGCAGCTTGCCCTCGATGTCCGGCGCGTCGTGCAGCGCCTGCGCCAGGTCTTCGAAGCCGCCCCACAGCAGCACCCACAGCGGACGCTCGTCCTTGCGGCGCGCGCATTCCACGATCCAGTTCGAGCCTTCGGTGGGCGCGCCCCAGCCGCGCAGGCCGGCCAGGCTTGATCCGCCCTGTTTCGCGATGGCGCGCAGCCGGTCCGGCGCCGGATAGTCGGCCGACCAGGTGCGCAGGTTCGGATAGTCCTTCTCGTACACCGAGATCAGGCTCAGGAGATGGCGCTTGCGGTCGGGCGACGGGCCCCAGGGCGACGCGATCAGGCCTTCGAGGTCGACCACATCGGCGTACAGCAGCAGGTGCACCAGCGACTGGAAGTCGTCGAAGTCGGTGCCGCCGATGTCGGTCGAGACGATCACGCGCGGACGCCCGCCGGCGCGGCCGGCCGGCTGGGCCAGGGCCAGGGCCGGCGCCGGCAGGCCGGGAAGAGGGAAGCAGAGGGCGAGGGCGGAGAGAAGGTGGCGTCGTTTCATGAGGCTCGCTTGCGGTTGAGGAGACTTCGTTCTACCGCCATGATAGGGCGGGCGCGGCCCCATGTCGAACCTTTCCGCCGCCGCCCGCCGCCTTCTCGTCCCGGCCGAGTTACAGCCCTATCGTCAGCCTTATCGTCAGCCCTCTCGTCAGCCCTTGATGAAGGCCAGGATGTCGGCGTTGATCACGTCCGCCTGGGTGGTCGGCATCCCGTGCGGGAAGCCCTTGTAGGTCTTCAGCGTGCCGTTCTTGAGCAGCTTGGCGGACAGCGGGCCGGAGTCGGCGTAGGGCACGACCTGGTCGTCGTCGCCGTGCTGGACCAGCACCGGCAGCGTGATCTTCTTGAGGTCTTCCGTGAAGTCGGTCTGCGAGAACGCGACCACGCCGTCGTAATGGGCCTTGACGCCGCCCATCATGCCCTGGCGCCACCAGTTCTGGATCAGGCCTTCCTTGGCCTTCACGCCCGGACGGTTGAAGCCGTAGAAGGCGGTGGACGGCAGGTCGCGGTAGAACTGGGCACGGTTGGTGGCGACCTCCTTCTGGATGCCGTCGAATACCTCCTTCGGCAAGCCGCCCGGGTTCGAGGGCGACTTGACCATCAGCGGCGGCACCGCGGCGATCAGCACCGCCTTGGCCGCACGCGCCTGGCCATGGCGCGCCAGGTAGCGCACCACTTCGCCGCCGCCGGTCGAGTGGCCGACGTGGATCGCGCCCTTCAGGTCGAGGTGCTGCACCACGGCCGCCAGGTCGTCGGCGTAGTGGTCCATGTCGTGGCCGGTGCCGACCTGGGTCGAACGGCCATGGCCGCGGCGGTCGTGGGCGACCACGCGGAAGCCGCGCTGGACGAAGAACATCATCTGCGCATCCCAGTCGTCCGAACTGAGCGGCCAGCCGTGCGAGAACACGATCGGCGTGCCGCTGCCCCAGTCCTTGTAGAAGATGTCGACGCCGTCCTTGGTCCTGACGGTGCTGGTGGTCATGCGGCCGGCGTCCGCGGCCGGCGCGGCGCTGGCGTTGGCGCCGGCGGCCAGCGCGGCCGACACCAGCGGGAGCGCCGCGGCGCTGCCGGCGCCGAGCATGAGATGCCGCCTGCCGCGGTCGTGCGTGTTGTTGTCCTGTTGTTTCATGATGAGCTTCCCTGGTGTCGGTTGATGTCGATGGGGGGCGCCGCCGGATGCGGGCTGATCCACCAGGGTATTGTCACGAGCACGGCCGCGGCTGTCTACGATACGAGCGTATAGGTCGGGCCAGGGCGGGGGCCGCCGCCGGGGGCGGGCGTTCAAGATGTTGTATGATGCACAGCAACAATAGCCGCTTCGGATCGTCATGTTCCCGACCCGTTTCCTGACCTCGTTCGCCGTCACGGCGGCCGCGCTGCCGGCCATGGCCGCATCCGCACCCACACCCGCACCCGCCGTGGAAGCGCCGGGCCTGGCGGACTACCAGCGTACGGTCTGGAGCGCCGCCGACGGCGCGCCGCCGCGCATCGCCGACATGGCGCAGACGGCGGATGGCTGGCTGTGGCTGTCCACGACGGACGGCCTGTTCCGCTTCGACGGCCTGCGCTTCGAACGCTTCGCGATCCCGCCGCTGGGCGGCCTGGCGCGCGACCGCATCAACAGCGTGTACGCGGCGCCCAACGGCGATCTGTACGTCAGCTACTTCGCCGAAGGGGCGTCGGTGGTGCACCCGGACGGCCGGGTCGAGCACCTGCCGCTCCAGGACAGCCCGGGCAAGGGCATCCTGGCGATGACGCTGGATGGCGAGGGCAGCCTGTGGACCGTGGGCGGCGCCATCCAGCGCCTGCGTGCAGGCAAGTGGGAAACGGTCGAGGAAGGGCCCGAGTGGCGCGATGCGCGCACCATCAGCCTGCTGTACGACGGCCGCCAGTTGTGGGCCAGCACCGAGCTGCACGCCTGGCGCTTCGACCCGGCGCGCGGACGCTTCGTGGAGGCCGGCCCGGGCGGCGGCGCGCTGATGGTGGCGCCCGACGGCCGCGTGTGGCTGGCCGGGCGCGGCCACGCGCCGCGCCTGCTGGGCGAATCCGGCCGCGCCCGTCCGGCCAGCTACCAGCATGCGAGCGGGCGCTGGGCCGGCCTGGTCGACGCCGCCGGCGCGCTGTGGACGCTGAATTGCCCGCAGCCGGTGTGCCTGGCGCCGGATGCGCTGCGCGACGGCGGCATCCAGGCGAACGAGGCGGCGCGGCATGCCGTTCAAGGCGCCGTCCCCGGCCCGAAAGCCGAAACCGCGCTGGAAGACCGCGAGGGCAACATCTGGGTCGCGACCGAGGACGGCCTGGAGCGCTATCGCCGCAACCGCCTGCTGTCCGCCGGCCTGGCGGGATCGGGCCTGCGCTACAGCCTGGGCACGGACGGCGCGGGACGGATGTGGGCGGCCGACGACGATACCGGTATCCTGTGGCGGCTGGCCCCAGGCGGCGCGCCGCAGCGGCAGGCCGGCGGGCCGGTCCAGGTCATCGCCAACGGCCGCGACGGCGCGCTGCTGGTGGGTCATCCGCGCAGTATCGAGCGCCGCAGCGGCGCCGGCACCGACACCATCGCGCTGCCACCCGGCCCCGACGGCAAGCCGCGCGACCACGTCATGCTCGGCATCCTGGACGACGGCAAGGTCTTGTGGACCACCACCCTGCAGACCGGCCTGATCGGCTGGCGCGACGGCCAGTGGCACCCCGCCCGGAGCTTCAACCTGCCGCGGAAGATCTACCAGTCGGCGCCGGCCGGACCCGGACAGCTGTGGCTCGCCACCGGCGACGGCACGCTGGTGTTCTACGATAATGACCGGCTGACCACCTACGACATCCGCGCCGTCGGGCTGGCGTCGAGCATCTTCCCCGGCACCCCGCTGACCGTCAGCGGCCAGTCCGGCTTCGGCGCGCTGGTGGACGGCAAGCTGCGCATGCTGCGCGGCGCCGACGGCAGCGCGCCGGATGCGCTGCGCAACATCACCGGCATGGTGCTCACGCCGGACGGCGACCGCTGGCTCAACGGCGCCATCGGCCTGCTGCACGTGCGCGCCGCCGACTGGGCGCGCAGCATGGCGGACCCGGGCCAGCCGCTGCGCTACACGCTGCTCGGCCTGGGCGACGGCTATCCCGGCCGCGCCACGCTGGACAACCGCTGGCGCTCGGCGCTGAGCCCGGACGGGCGCCACCTGTGGCTGACCGGCACCGCCGGCGTGGCCCGGCTCGACACCGCCAGCCTGCGCCGCAACCCGGTGGCGCCGCGGGCGGCGATCCTGAACGTCGCCGCCGGCAACACCTTGTATCCGGCGCGCGGCGCGGTGGTGCTGCCGCCCGGCGGCGGCCAGTTCCGCATCCAGTACACGGCGCCCGCGCTGCGCATGCCGGAGCGCGTCCGCTTCCAGGTCCGCCTCGACGGCTTCGACAGCCCCTGGCAGGACGCCGGCACCCGGCGCGACGCCGCCTATACCAACATCGGGCCGGGCGACTATGTGTTCCGGGTCCGCGCCATCAACGAGGATGGCGTCGTCGGCGCACCGGATGCCACGGTCGCACTGCGTGTCGAGCCCACCGTCACCCAGACCCTGTGGTTCAAGCTGGCCTGCGCCGGCGCGCTGTTCCTGCTGGCCGCGCTGGCCTACCGCTGGCGCGTGCGCTACCTCACGGGGCGCCTGACCGAACGCCTGCGGGTGCGCACGGCCGAGCGCGAACGGATCGCGCGCACCCTGCACGACACCTTCCTGCAGACGGTGCAGGGCCTGGTGCTGCGGGTCGATGCGGTGGCCGCGCGGCTGGCGCCGGGCGACCCGGCGCGCGGCCAGCTCGAGCACGTGCTGGAAGACGCCGGCCGCGCCATCGGCGAAGGCCGCGGCCAGCTGCAGGAACTGCGCGCGGACGATGCCCACGTGCTGGAAGACGTGGCGCTCGATGCCGTCACGCGCCTGCGCGCCACCCACGGCTTCATCGAGGTTGAGCTGGTGGTGGAAGGGGAAAGGCGCGCGCTGGTGCCGGCCGTGTCCGAGGAAATCGCCGAGGTCCTGCGCGAAGCCTTGCGCAACGCCTTCGTGCACGCGGGGGCGCGCCGGATCCGGGTCGGGATCGTCTACGGCCGGCGCTCGCTGGATGTGACGGTGGCCGACGACGGCCGCGGCATCGACGAGGCGGTGCGCAGGAACGGCGGGCGCGATGGCCACTACGGCCTGGCCGGCATGCGCGAGCGCGCCGCCCGCCTGGGTGCGCGCCTGGACATCGGCGCCGCCGCGCGGGAGGGCACGACGCTGGTCCTGGCGGTGCCGGCCGCCTGCGCCTACCCGCCCGGCAGGCCGGACGCGCCCTGGCACGCCCTGCTGCGGCGCCGGCCTAGAGGCTGATGTAGCCGCGCTTGATGGCCAGCGTGACCGCGTGCGTGCGGTCGCTCGCGCCCAGCTTGACCAGGATGGTGCTCATGTGGGTCTTGACGGTCGGCTCGGTGATGTTCAGGGCGTCGCCGATGGCGCGGTTGGTGTTGCCCGCGGCCGCCAGGCGCAGCACGTCGAGTTCGCGCGGCGACAGTTTGTCGGCCGCGTAATGGCCGTCGAACTCCTGCTTGGCCAGCGGCGCCAGCACGCTCGCGCCCTGGTACACGTGGCGCACGGTGCGCGCCAGTTCGGCCCCCAGCACGTCCTTCAGCAGGTAGGCGGCGGCGCCGGCCTTGAGCGCGCCGACCACGCGCGCGTCGCCGCTGAAGGTGGTCAGGACCACGATGCGGGCGTCCGGATGCAGGGCGCGGATGCCGACGATGGCTTCCAGCCCGTCCTTCACCGGCATCTGCAGGTCGACCAGCGACACGTCCGGCCGGTGGCGCGCGAACTGGGCGATCGCTTCCTCGCCGTTGGCGGCGCTGGCCACGATCTCGATGCCGCCCTGCGCCACCAGCGAGGCCGCGATCCCTTCGCGCATCATCGGATGGTCGTCGACCACCATCACGCGGATCATGGAGGGGTAGGGAGTGGTCATGGGGTCCTCGATTCGTACGCTCAGTTCATGCGCATCGGAAGGCGCAGCCGGAAGCGGGCGCCGTGCGGGTCGCAGGGTTCGACCCCGAGCTCGCCGCCGTGGGCGCGCGCGATGTCGCGGCTGATCGCCAGGCCCAGGCCGGTACCGTTGCGCTTGGTGCTGTAGAGCCGCCCGAACACGCGTTCGCGGTCGGCGGCGGCGATCCCGGGTCCATTGTCGGCCACCTCGATCTCGATGTCCCACGCATTATAGCGGCGCGTGGCGACGCGGATGCGGCGTCCGCCGGCGGCGGCTTCGACCCCGGCCAGCGCTTCGATGGCATTCAGCAGCAGATTGGTCAGCACCTGCTGCAGTTGTACCCGGCTGGCATGGATCGCGCAGCCGTCCAGCCCGGGCGCGAGGTCGAGCGCGATGCCGTGGCGGCGCATCAGGCGGCGCGGCCAGCGTACGGCATCGGCGACGGCATCGTCGACGGCGACGTCGCCGAACGCGTCCTCCTCGCGCGCCGCCAGGCGCTGCACGCTGCGCACGATGTCGCCGGCCTGGCGCCCGGCGTCGAGGATCTGGGACAGCGAGGCGAGGGCGCGCTCGATGTCGGGCACGCCGCGGTGCAGCCATTTGTGCGCCGCCGCCGCATGCAGGGCGATGGCGGCCAGCGGCTGGTTGATTTCATGGGCGATCGAGAGGCCGAGGTCGCCGACGGCACCGGCGCGCTGGCTGCGCGCCTCTTCGTCCAGGCGCTCGCGGCACGCGGCCTCGGCGATCGCGGCGGCCTGCTCGCGCAGGTGGGGAAAATCGTGAGCCAGGTCCATATGGGCCTCCATCAATGTCTTGCGGGGACGGCGCAGGGTTCAGGCGCGCGACGGGCTCATTATGGTGCGCCGCGGCCGGACGGCCTTCATACGATAGTCGTATTCGGCTGCTGCCGAAATGAAAAAACCGGCACTGGCCGAAGGATACGGGCGCGGGCGGCGCCAGGCCGCTAGGATTGACGCTGGCGCCTTCTTTTTTCGACTTCACCACGGACCCGACATGAACCTCCCGACCCACGCTTCGCTCCATCCGACCTCGCGCGCGCGCCCGCACGCGCGCCTGGCCTACCGCTGCTGCCTGCTGCTGCTGTGCGCCGCCTACCTGCAGGGCGGCCTGGAAAAGGCCTTCGATTTCCCGGCCGCGCTGGCCGAGATGCATCACTTCGGACTGGCGCCGGCGGGGCCGCTGGCGTTGTTGACGATCGCGGGCGAACTCGGCGCCTCGCTGATGGTGATCGCCGGCGCCTGGCGCTGGCTGGGCGCGCTCTGGCTGGCGCTGTTCACCTTCGCGGCCAACTTCGTCGCAAACCGCTTCTGGGCGCTGGAGGGGATGGCCAGGACGATGGCCGAGAACGGCTTCTTCGAGCACCTGGGCCTGGTCGGCGGCTTCCTGCTGGTGGCCTGGCTGGACCGGATCGGCTTCGACCGCGATATCCACTAAATAGTACGCCCTGCCGGGCGGTCAGCCGGGCAGGGCGCTCATTTGATTACCTGGAATTGATCAGCTGCGCAGGAAAGCCAGCAGGTCCGCGTTCAACTTGTGCTTGTGGGTCGACGGCAGGCCGTGCGGGGCGCCTTCGTACACCGACAGGCGGCCCTGCGGCAGCAGCTCGACCGCGCGGCGGGCGGTGGTGGCCAGCGGCACGACCTGGTCGTCGTCGCCGTGGATGACCAGCGTCGGGATCGTCATCTTCTTGAGGTCCTCGATGAAATCGGTCTCGGAGAACTGCTTGACGCAGGCGTGGGCGGCGCGCTTGCTGCATTGCAGGCCCTGGGCCAGGAAGGACTGGCGCAGGCCTTCCGACACGGTGGCGCCCTCGCGGTTGAAGTTATAGAAGGGCATGGTCAGGTCGAGGAAGAACTGGGCGCGGTCGTTCATGACGCCCTCGCGGATGCCGTCGAACACCGACAGCGGCACGCCGTCCGGGTTGTGTTCGGACACCACCATCTGCGGCGTGACGGCGCCGATCAGCACCGCCTTGGCGACGCGGCCGGTGCCGTGGCGGCCGATGTAGCGCGCCACTTCGCCGCCGCCGGTGGAGTGGCCGACCAGGGTGGCGCCGGTCAGGTCCAGCGCTTCCATCACGGCCGCCAGGTCGTCCGCATAGGTGTCCATGTCGTTGCCGTGCCAGGGCTGGCTGGAGCGGCCGTGGCCGCGGCGGTCATGGGCGACCACGCGGTAGCCGTGTTCGGCCAGGAACATCATCTGGTCTTCCCAGGCGTCGCCGGACAGCGGCCAGCCGTGGCTGAAGACGACCGGCTGGCCGTGGCCCCAGTCGGTGACGTGGAGGGTGGTGCCGTCGCGCGTGGTGACGGTGTCGCGGGTGTGCTGGATGCTCATGGCTGGGTCCTTTCAGGTTCGGAGGGGCGCCCTCTGGAGGCGGTGCTTCATTGTCGATAGCGGGCGCGGCGGCGTCCAGCTATACACTGGGATACGCATGCACACATGGGCTCAGGGCGGCGTGCCCGGATCGCCTTCGTAGTTGGCCGGGATCCAGGCGTAACGGCCGCCCTCGCGCCGCACGTGGCCCAGGCCGGGAAAGGCGACGTGGGCGGCGGCTATCCACAGGTGCTCGCGCGCGGCCCGCTCCAGCAATGCGCGGCGGGTACGCGCCGCGGCCGCGCCGCCGCTGTCGTACAGGACCGAGACCCGCGTGTCGCGCAGCTGCAGCGGCGCCACGTGCACCACGTCGCCCCAGACCAGCAGCCGCTTGCCCTCGCTTTCGACCAGGTAGCCGGTATGCCCGGGCGTGTGGCCGGGCTCCGCCACGGCGCGGATGCCGGGCACGAGCTCCTGCGCGCCGTCGAAAGGCTGGAAGCGTCCGGCCGCGGCGTAGGGTTGAACCGCATCGCGGGCGCTGCCGAAGAAGCTCGACAGCAGCGCCGGCGCCGTGCTTTCCGCGCCGGGTGCGAGCCAGTAGCCGGCCTCCGGGCGCGCCGCGCGCACCACCGCATTCGGGAAGGCCGCCACCCCGCCCGGCGCGATGCCGCCCACGTGGTCCTTGTGCAGGTGGGTGAGCAGGACCTCGTCGACCTGGGCCGGATCGTAGCCGGCCGCGCGCAGGTTGGCCGCCAGCTTGCCGCAGCAGGCGCCGTACAGGGTGCCGGCGCCGCTGTCGATCAGCACCAGCTTGTCGCCGGTGTTGACCAGGAAGGCGTTGATCGAGCCCTGCAGCGGCTGCCGCAGGTCCTCGCGCGCCAGGCTGGCTGCGATCGCCGCCGGGGTGGTCCCGGTCATCACGGTGTCGACCGGGAAGGGATGGGTGCCGTCGGACAGGGCGGTGATCTCGAACCGTCCCAGCATCATGCGGTAGAAGCCCGGACCCTGGGTTCTGACTTGCGGCGCGGCTGCGTGCGCCGTGGCGGCCAGGCCCAGCGCCAGTGCAAGGCCCAGCCTGCGGAGGGTGGCGAAGGACACGGCCGCCCCCTTCAGAACGCGAAGCAGCTGCAGCCGAAGGCGCCCCAGAAGCCGCCCGCCGCCGACGCCGCCACCGGCACGCTCGACTTGCGCGCGCGGTCGTGGGCGTGGCCATGCACGCCGCAGGCGCTGCGGCACTGGTGGGCGATGGCAGCCAGTGGCTGCGCTTGCGGCGGCGCGGCCCGGTAATGGCCAGGCACGCGGCCCACCGGCGACCAATCGGGCAGCACCGGGATGTCCGGCGGGCCGAGCGCAGTGAACTCGGCCTGGGCGAACACGATCCTGCCGCCGACCACGGTCAGCACCGATTCGATGCCCTTGATGCTCTCTTCGTCGACGCGGAAGAAATCCTGCGACAGTACCGCCAGGTCGGCCAGCATGCCGGCCTGGATCCGGCCCTTCTTGCCCTGTTCGCTGGAAAACCAGGCGCTGCCGCTGCTCCAGAGCTCGACCGCGGCATTGCGGTCGAGGCGCTGGGCGCTGTCGTACAGGCGCAGGCCGCCCACGGTGCGGCCCGAGACCAGCCAGTACAGCGCGGTCCACGGGTTGTAGCTGGCCACGCGGGTGGCGTCGGTGCCGGCGCCGACCGGGATGCCGGCGTCCAGCATGCGCTGTATCGGCGGGGTCTGGCGCGCCGCGTCGGCGCCGTAGCGCTCGACGAAGAATTCGCCCTGGAAGGCCATGCGGTGCTGGATCGCGATGCCGCCGCCCAGCGCGCGCACGCGGTCGATGTTCCGCGGCGAGATCGTCTCCGCATGGTCGAAGAACCAGCGCAGGCCAGCGAATGGGATCTCGCGGTCGACCTTCTCGAACACGTCGAGCATGCGCGAGATCGATTCGTCGTAGGTGGCGTGCAGGCGGAACGGCCAGCGCTGCTCGACCAGGTGGCGCACCACCTTCTCCAGCTCATCCTCCATCCCGGGCGGCAGGTCGGGGCGCGGCTGCAGGAAGTCTTCGAAGTCGGCCGCCGAGAACACCAGCATCTCGCCGGCGCCGTTGTGGCGGTAGAAATCGTCGCCGTCGCCGGGTTTGACCATGCCCGTCCAGCGCTCGAAATCCTCGAGCTCGCGGCCCTTGTTCTGGGTGAACAGGTTGTAGGCGATGCGGATGGTGAGCTGGTCCTGGCGCGCCAGTTCCTCGATGACGGCGTAGTCTTCCGGGTAGTTCTGGAAGCCGCCGCCGGCGTCGATGGCGCTGGTGACGCCCAGCCGGTTCAGTTCGCGCATGAACTGGCGCGTGGAATTGACCTGCACCTCCTGCGGCAGCGCCGGGCCCTTGGCCAGGGTGGCGTACAGGATCATCGCGTTCGGGCGCGCGATCAGCATGCCGGTCGGGTTGCCTTCGGAATCGCGCACGATCTCGCCGCCCGGCGGGTTCGGCGTGCTGCGGTCGTAGCCCACCGCGCGCAGGGCCGCGCGGTTGAGCAGGGCGCGGTCGTACAGGTGCAGGATGAAGACCGGGGTGTCGGGGGCGGCGGCGTTGATTTCCTCGATGGTCGGCATGCGCTTTTCCGCGAACTGGAATTCGTTCCAGCCGCCGACCACGCGCACCCATTGCGGATGCGGCGTGCGCTCGGCCTGGTTTTTCAGCATGCGCAGCGCATCCGCCAGCGAAGGCACGCCTTCCCAGCGCAGCTCGAGGTTGTAGTTCAGTCCCCCGCGGATCAGGTGCAGGTGCGAGTCGTTCAGGCCGGGGATCACGGTGCGCCCGTTCAGGTCGACGACCTGGCTATCCGGCGCGCGGTGGCGCATGACCTCGTCGGTGTCGCCCACCGCCAGGAACTTGCCGTCCTGGATCGCGACGGCGCTGGCCTTCGGATTGGCCCGGTCCGTGGTGTGAAAGCACCCGTTGAACAGGATGAGGGGCGCGGATTGCCCGGCGGCCGGCGTGGATGAGGTCATGGATGTCTCCGTGGTTAATAGGGTTGAAGCAGGCCGCGCTGGCGCGCCACCGAGGCCGCTTCGGTACGGCAGGATACGTTCAGCTTGGACAAGATGTTATTGACGTGGAACTTGACGGTGCCGACCCCGATCCCGGCGTCGCGCGCGATCAGCTTGTTGCTCTTGCCCGCGCTCAGGTGGCCCAGGATGTCGAGCTCGCGCCGCGACAAGGCGCTGCCGTGGATGCGCGCCGCCAGCTTGTCCGCCAGCCGCGGCGGCAGCCAGCTGCGGCCGCGCGCGACCTGGCGCACGCATTCGACGATCTCGTCGAAGCCGGCCTGCTTGAGCAGATAGGCCGCGGCGCCGGCCTCCAGGCCCCGGTGCACGTCCTCGTCGCCGTCGAAGGTGGTCAGGATCACGATTCTGGCGTCAGGGTGAGTGGCGCGGATGCGGACGATGGCGTCCAGGCCGCCGCCCGGCATGTCGAGGTCGATCAGCAGCACGTCGGGGCGCAGGCGTCCGTACTGGGCGACGGTGCCGTCGGCGTCCTGTGCCTGGCCCAGCAGCGCCAGGCCCGGCGTGGCGGCGATCAGTGTCGCGATGCCGGCCAGGATCAGCGGGTGGTCGTCCGCGATGAGCAGCGAAATGGTCGGGTTGTCCATGGTGGTCTCCAGCAGGCGTCTCCGGAAGCGGTGGGACGGCGCGGGCACATTGTCGCCGCCGGTCCGGCATGGGTCCAGCTATACCAAGGGATACGAAGCGCCCGGTACTGGTCCAATGGCAGGGGCGCGCCGCCGGCTGCGGCGCTAGGATGCCCTCCTGAATGCATCAGCGCGTGTGCACCGGGCCGAGGGGGCCGGCACCGCGCAGCGGAGCGAACATGAGCGTAGACGACAGTGCGGAACAACAGGGCCGGGCCCAGGGCATGGGACTGGGCTTCCTGGCGGGCTATGTCGACACGCTGGGCTTCCTGGCCCTGTTCGGCCTGTTCACCGCCCACGTGACCGGCAACTTCATCCTGATCGGCGCGGCGCTGGCGGACCCGGGGCGCAGTCCCGTGCTGCTGAAACTGCTGGCCTTTCCGGCCTTTATCCTGGGCGTGGCGCTGGCCCGCATCCTGACCGTGGTGGCGGCGCGGCGCGAGGCCGCCGCGCTCAGGCCGGCGCTGCTGCTCGAGCTGGCCCTGCTGCTCGGCTTCATGGCCTGCGGCATCGCGGCCACCCCGCTCGGCAGCGAACCCGGCCCGCTGGCGATGACGGCCGGCCTGCTCGGCGCCGCCGCGATGGGCGTGCACAGCGGCGTCAGCCGGCTGCTGCTCGGCCACCTGGCCCCGACCTCGATGATGACCGGGAACGTCACCCAGATCGTGATCGACGTGGTCGACCTGCTGCGCGGCGCGCCCGACCCCGGCCTCAAGGCCCGCTTCACCAAATTCGTCTGGCCCCTGCTGGCCTTCGCGGCCGGCTGCGTGGCCGCCGCCTTCGCTTTTCACTGGTTCGGCTTTGCCGCGCTGGTGCTGCCCTGCCTGATCCTGCTGGGCCTGATGGTCTCGGCACGGCCCGCGGCCATCCCGCAGGCGCAGGCCAAGGTGTCGTAGCAATCCGCTACGGCCATTTTCGTCTCAATCGAGGAAAACACATCATGAGCAATCCAAAACTCGAAGTCCTGACCCCGCAGAACTCCCAGCTGATCTTCATCGACCAGCAGCCGCAGATGGCGTTCGGCGTGCAGTCGATCGACCGCCAGGTCCTGAAGAACAACGTGGTGGGCCTGGCCAAGGCGGCGAAGGTCTTCAACGTCCCGACCACCATCACCACCGTCGAGACCGAGAGCTTCTCGGGCTACACCTTCCCGGAACTGCTGGACGTCTTCCCGGGCAAGGAAATCCTGGAGCGCAGCTCGATGAATTCCTGGGACGACCAGAAGGTGCGCGACGCGCTGGCCGCCAACGGCCGCAAGAAGGTGGTCGTGGCCGGTCTGTGGACCGAGGTCTGCAACACCACCTTCGCCCTGTGCGCGATGCTCGAAGGCGAGTATGAAATCTACATGGTGGCCGACGCTTCCGGCGGCACCACCAAGGAAGCCCACGACTTCGCGATGCAGCGCATGATCCAGGCCGGCGCGGTGCCGGTGACCTGGCAGCAGGTGCTGCTGGAATGGCAGCGCGACTGGGCGCGCCGCGAGACCTACGACGCCGTGATCGATGTCGTGCGCGAGCACTCGGGCGGCTACGGCATGGGCGTCGACTACGCCTACACCATGGTGCACAAGGCCGGCCAGCGCGCCGAGGGCAGCCACGAGACGCTGGCCCCGGTGCCGGCCAAATAAGGCCGGGACGCGCCATGAAAGTGTATCTCGTGTCGCTGGGGGCCGGCATCCTGGTCGGCCTGATCTACGCGGGCCTGCAGGTGCGCTCGCCGGCGCCGCCGGCCATCGCCCTGATCGGCCTGCTCGGCATCCTGATCGGCGAACAGACGCTGCCGATCGCCAGGAAGATGCTGAGCCGCGAACCGGTCACCGCGGCCTGGTTCCGCAGCGAGTGCGTGGCGCGCATCACGGGCGTGGCGCCGGCGGCGGCGCCCGCGCCGGGCGCGGACAAGGCCGCCGGTGCGGAAGACCGCATGGGCTGACAGTGCGGGCCGACTGAGCGGGCTGACTGCGCGGGCCGACTGCGCGGGCCGGCTGAGCGGGCCGGCTGAGCGGGCCGGCTGCGCCAGGACAGGGTGGCGCGGCAGTGCTATCCTTGCGTTCGTGTGGAACTGCCCCGGAGAGGTCAACAGGATGAAGCCTATCGTATATGTGGTCGACGACGACGACGCGGTGCGCGCGTCGGTGCTGAACCTGCTGGGCGCGGAAGGGTTCGAGGTGCGCGGCTACGCGTCCGCCGCGCCCTTTTTCGACGCGGGCAGCCCCGAGGGACCGGCCTGCCTGGTCTGCGACATGCAGATGCCGGGCCTGGGCGGGCTCGAAGTCGCCGCCGAACTGGCGCGCCTGGGCCGGCGCCTGCCGATCATCTTCATGACGGGCTTCGGCTCGATCCCGCTCACGGTCCAGGCCATGAAGGCCGGGGCCACCGAATTCCTCACCAAGCCGGCCCGGCCCGAGGCGCTGCTGCAGGCGGTGCGCGATGCGCTGGCGGTCGACGCCGCCCAGGTGCCGGCCCGGCGCGAACTGGCCGAACTGCAGGCGCGCCACGCCCGCCTGACGCCGCGCGAGCGCGAGACCATGTCGCTGGTGATCGGCGGCCTGCTCAACAAGCAGATTGCGGAAGCGCTGGGCGTCAGCGAGATCATGGCCAAGATCCACAAGCGCAAGGTGATGGAAAAGATGGCGGCGCGCTCGCTGCCCGACCTGGTGCGGCATGCCGAGCGGCTGCGGATCGAAAAGAGCCGCAGCCGCTGAGGTCTCGCCGCTGGCCGGGAGACCGTTGCACTTGCATTGACCAGGGAGCCGGACTCCCTGCGTTGGCCCCAAGACCGTCGCCCCTGCGGAGGCAGGGGCCCAAGTTCTTTGCGTAGCGCGAAACTTGGATCCCTGCCTGCGCAGGGACGACGGGTGAAAGTCGCCGGACTGACGTGCAGATGCTTCTAGAACGCGTGGCGCATGCCCATCGACGTGGCATCCAGCCGCGCCCCCGCCGCCGCATCCAGGCTGTTGATCGCAAAATCATACACCCCGCGGCTGTCGTTCTTCAGCCGCGAGTGGAACACGAACAAACTGGTGCGCTTCGAGAGCGCATAGTCGTAGCCCAGCGTGGCATGCCAGGCGCCGGTGCCCGGGCCGGCCTGCACGAAGCCCAGGCGCTGGCCCGACGGTCCGCTGGCATCCAGCGCCCTGGCCACGCCCAGGCGCAGGCCGTGGGCGCCCAGCTGGCGCGTCAGCGATACGTAATACGCCGTCCGTTTCAGCGCGCCCGCACCCGTTTCGTAGCGCAGCCGCTCGGCCACGCCGGCCACGCGCGTGCCGCCGAACTGCCAGGCCGCGCCCAGCTTGGCACCGCTGTCGCTCAGGCCCGGCCCCTGGTAGTCGTGGTGCCGCTCCCAGGCCGCGGTGGCATACAGCGGCCCTTTCTCGTAGATCAGCGCCCCGGAGGTCAGCGCCGGCCGTGCGCCGTTCGCCGGCTTTTCCTCGTTCAGGCCCTGCGCGACGCGCAGCGACAGGCCGTCCCAGGTCGGCGTCCAGTAATGGATGCTGTTCTGCTGGCGGCGGTCGAAGGAGGTGGTGTCGATCACGTTGTCCGAGGTCGAGGCCGAGCCGTTGCCCATGATGCTCATGTAGCCGGCCGTGGTCGGGTAGAAGGGGTCGAGCGCGGCCGTGCTGCTGTTGTAGGGCGTGGTCCAGTTACCTGCGAACAGCGTGCCCCAGCGGCCCTGCAGGCCGATGCGGGTGTCGCGCGCGGCGATCGAGCCGGCCCCCGTGTCCGGCGACAGCGTGCCCTCGACCTGGAAGATGGCGCGCAGGCCGCCGCCCAGGTCTTCACTGCCGCGCACGCCCATCACGGAGCGGTAGTTCGAAGCGCGCACCAGCGATGCGCCCTCATCGCCGGCGCCGTGCGCGCGCACGTCTTCAAAAGCCAGGTTCAGGCGGCCATAGACTTGCATGGCGCCGTCCTGGGCGCAAGCGCTGCCCGTCGCAAGGGCCAGCAGGGTAAGCGGAAATATCTTGTTCATGGCAATGGCCGAGCAGGTGATGGCCGATGCTAGCAAGCCCGCGCGCGGCTGCAACCCGCCTTTCGGCCAGTCGTCCGCGATCAAGTGATCGAAAATATCGAAGATAGCCTTGTAAACAACTCGTTTTTCTTATCCCGGCCAAGCGCGCACAATGCTTCACATGGAAACGCGCTGCGGCGGAAACGCCGGCGCAGGATGTTCGAATCGTTCGAACGTCTGGACAAGGAGATCGATCATGCTGACCATTCGTAAAAGCCAGGACCGCGGTACTGCAAGTTTCGGCTGGCTGCGTTCGCAGCACACCTTTTCGTTCGGCCATTACTACGACCCGGCCCACATGAACGTGGGACCGCTGCGCGTGATCAACGAGGACCGCGTGGCCCCCGGCCGTGGCTTCGATCCGCACAGCCACAAGAACATGGAAATCATCTCGTATGTGCTGGACGGCGCGCTCGAGCACAAGGACAGCATGGGCACCGGCTCGGTGCTGCACTACGGCGACGTGCAGCGCATGAGCGCCGGCAGCGGCGTCACCCACAGCGAGTACAACGGCTCGAAGACCGAACCGGTGCACTTCCTGCAGATCTGGGTGATCCCGAGCGAAGCGGGCGGCGAACCGGGCTACGAGGAAAAGCACTTCGACGTCGATTCGAAAAAAGGCCGGCTGCGCCTGATCGCCTCGAACGACGGCCGCGAGGGCTCGGTCTCGCTGCGCCAGGATGCGGCGATCTACGCGACCATCCTGGACGGCCTGGACCGCGTCGACCATGCCTTGCTGCCGGGACGCCAGGCCTATGTGCAGGTGGCGCGCGGCAGCGTGACGGTGAACGGCGTGCCGCTCGCCGCCGGCGACGCGGTACACGTCGCGGAGGAAGCGGCAGTCAGCCTGCTCGATGCGAGCGATGCCGAAGTACTGCTGTTCGACCTGCCCCAATAAACGATTTTTGATCGATTCGAAAGGAGAATCACCATGGACACCAACAAACTCTATCCCGTCGGCCGCGCCCTGGCCGGCAGCCTGTTCCTCGTCTCGGGGATCAACAAGATCCTCGGCTTTTCGTTCGTGCTGGGCTGGATGAACGGCGCCGGCCTGCCGGCGGCCGGCGTGCTGCTGGTGCTGACGATCCTGCTCGAAGTGGGCGGCGGCCTGGCCTTGATCACCGGTTTCCAGGCGCGCTACGCGGCGCTGGCCCTGGCGCTGTTCCTGGTGCCGGTGACCCTGGTGTTCCACGGCTTCTGGCACGCGGACGCCGCCGAGGTCCAGAACCAGCTGAACCACTTCCTGAAGAACGTGGCGATCCTGGGCGGCATGCTGGTGCTGTTCGGCGCCGAGCAGCAGCGCCATGCGCAGCGGCGGCAGCAGGACGCCCTGGTCCTGCCGCGCGGCCGGACCGCATGAACGGGGGCGCCGGGGCCGGTCCCCGGCGCCGCACCCCATGGGGTCACACTCGACGAGGTCACACCCGAGGGCGGCGCAAGCAAGCTGCGCCCGAAGGGTTTAATATCTCGGTTTCATCCAACAACGGAACCGACACACCATGACGACTTCCAGCTATCCCGACACCCGCCTCCTGATCGCCAACGAATGGGTCGAAGCCACCGGCGGCAAGACCATCCCGGTCGTGAACCCGGCCACCGGGCAGGCGATCGGCACGGTGGCCCACGCCGCCATCGCCGACCTGGACCGCGCCCTGGACGCGGCCCAGAAAGGCTTCGAGGCCTGGCGCGTAGTCCCGGCCGCCGAGCGCGCCGCCATCATGCGCCGCGCCGCCAGCCTGCTGCGCGAGCGCGCCGGCGACATCGCACGCCTGCTGACCCAGGAGCAGGGCAAGCCGCTGGCGGAAGCCAAGATGGAAGCCATGGCCGGCGCCGAGATCATCGACTGGTTCGCCTTCGAAGGCATGCGCGTGTATGGCCGCATCGTCCCGGCGCGCAACCCGGCGGCCCAGCAGCTGGTGCTGAAGGAGCCGGTCGGCCCGGTCGCCGCCTTCACGCCGTGGAACTTCCCGATCAACCAGGTGGTGCGCAAGCTGGCCGCCGCGCTGGCCACCGGCTGCTCCTTCCTGTGCAAGGCGCCGGAAGAGACCCCGGCCTCGCCCGCCGCGCTGTTCCAGTGCTTCGTCGACGCCGGCGTGCCGGCCGGCGTGGTCGGCCTGGTGTTCGGCGACCCGGCCGAGATCTCCGGCTACCTGATCCCACACCCGGTCATCCGCAAGGTCACCTTCACCGGCTCGACCCCGGTCGGCAAGCAGCTGGCCGCGCTGGCCGGCGCCCACATGAAGCGCGTGACGATGGAACTGGGCGGCCACGCCCCGGTCATCATCGCCGAGGACGCGGACGTGGCCCTGGCGGTGAAAGCCGCCGGCGCCGCCAAGTTCCGCAACGCCGGCCAGGTCTGCATCTCGCCGACCCGCTTCCTGGTGCACAACGCGATCAAGGACGAGTTCACCCGCGCGCTGGTGCGGCATGCCGAAAGCCTGAAAATCGGCAACGGCCTGGAAGAGGGCACCACCCTGGGGCCGCTGGCCAACCCGCGCCGCGTGGCGGCGATGGCCCAGGTGGTCGAGGATGCGCAAGCCAAGGGCGCGACCATCGCCACCGGCGGCAAGCGCGTCGGCGACGCCGGCAACTTCTTCGCGCCGACCATCATCGCCGATGCGCCGCTGGACGCCAGCATCTTCAACGACGAGCCCTTCGGCCCGGTGGCCGGCATCCGCGGCTTCGACAGCCTGGAAGACGCGATCGCCGAAGCCAACCGCCTGCCGTACGGCCTGGCCGGCTACGCCTTCACCCGTTCGATCAAGAACGCGCACCTCTTGATGAACCGCGTCGAAGTCGGCATGCTGTGGATTAACCAGCCGGCCACCCCGAGCGCCGAGCTGCCCTTCGGCGGCGTCAAGGATTCCGGCTACGGTTCGGAAGGCGGCCCGGAAGCGCTGGAGGCCTACCTCAACACCAAGGCGGTGTCGATGGTCGGCGTGTAAATTCACCCACCAACCGTCGTCCCCGTGCAGGCGGGAATAGTGCCCCCGGCATTATTCCCCCCAAGTTGCACGCAGGCCGATAACGCGTGCAATAAGGTGCGTGCGGCCGGCCTACAGCGCCCGGTCCAGGTGGACGTAGCCGCCATCCACGTGCACCAGCTGCCCCGTGGTGTGGCTCGAGCGCGGGCTGAGCAGAAAGGCGACGGTGTCGGCGATCTCCCCGGCCGTGCTCATACGCTGGCCCAGCGGTATCTTCGCGCAGATGCGCGCCAAGGCCGTCTCCGGATCCTCGAAGCCCTGCAGCCACTGCTGGTACAGCGGCGTCAAACACTCCGCCACGATCACCGCATTCACGCGGATCCCATACTTCAGCAGTTCCACCGCCCACTCGCGCGTCAGCGCATTGCGCCCGCCGTTGGCCGCCGCATAGGCGGAGGTGCCGCCCTGGCCGGTCTCCGCCGTCTTGCTGCCGATGTTGACGATCGCGCCTTGCGACCCCTTCAGCGCCGGCAGGCAATGCTGGGCCATCAGGTAATAATGGACCAGGTTCTTGTGCAGGCTGTCGATGAAGCCCTGGTAGCTGCCATTTTCCAGTCCCACGCCGTCGTTGACGCCGGCATTGTTCACCAGGCCGTCGATGCGCCCGAAGCGCGCCAGGACCGCCCGCACCGCGCGCTCGCATTCCTCCGGCCGGCTCAGTTCCGCCGTCACCCCGGCGGCGCGGCCGCCCGCCGCCTCGATCGCCGCCAGCGCGGCCTCGTTGTCCAGCGCATTGCGCCCGACGATCACCGGAATCGCGCCCTCCAGCGCCAGCGCGCGGCTGATGCCTTCGCCGATGCCCTTGGCGCCGCCGGTCACGATCACGACCTTGTCCCGCAGTTGCAGATCCATCGCTTGCCCTCAGCTGTTCAGGGTGATGAAACCGCCGTCGATCGGGTAATCGCAGCCGGTAATGAAGGAGGCCTGCTCGCTGCACAGGTAGAGCGCCAGCGCCGCCACTTCCTCGGGTCTGGCCATGCGCCCGATCGGCTGGGTGGCGGCCAGCTTCTCGAACATCTCGGCTTCCTTGCCCGGATAATTCCTGGCGATGAAGCCGTCGACGAAAGGCGTGTGCACGCGGCCCGGCGAGATCGAATTGCAGCGGATCCGGTCCGGTAGATAATCCTTGGCCACCGACAGCGTCATCGCCATCACCGCGCCCTTGGCCGTCGAGTAGGCGAAGCGGTCGGCCACCGCGACCCAGGCCGCGACCGAGGCCATGTTGAGGATCACGCCGCCGCCGCGCGCGCGCAGCTGCGGGATGGCGGCGTGCAGGCAGTTGTAGACGCCCTTCACGTTCACCCGCATCACGCGGTCGAAGTCCGCCTCGTCGGTCGTGTCGGCGCGGCCGACGTGGGCGATGCCGGCGTTGTTGACCAGGATGTCGATCGCGCCGATGGCGCCGAAGGTGGCTTCGACCTCGGCCTGGGCGCCGACGTCGCAGACGTGGGCGCGGGCCGCGCCGCCGGCGGCCTCGATCCCGGCCACGACCTCGCGCGCCGCCGCTTCGCCGACGTCGACCGCTTCCACGAAGGCGCCGCGTTGCGCGAACAGCAGGGCCATCGCGCGGCCGATGCCGCTGCCGGCGCCGGTGATGACGGCGCGCTTGTCAGTCAGTTCAAACATGTTGGACGGTACTCCCTTGTGCTGGGGTGGAGGTGGCCGCCGCGCGGGCGGCGTGCCTGAGGGTGGCGCGGGCGAACCAGGCCGTGACCAGGAAGCAGGCCAGCGGCACCGCGTAGCCGTGCTGGATGTTGCCGGTGGCGTCGGCAAGCGCCCCGAACAGCGGCGGCAGCAGGGCGCCGCCGACGATGGACATGATGATCAGGCTGCTGCCCATCTCGGTGTCGGCCCCGGCATCCTGGATGCCGAGCGAGAAGATGGTCGGGAACATGATCGACATGAAGAAGGCGATGCCGATCACGGCGAACACGGTGAGCATGCCGCTGCCGAGGATCGCCACCAGCGACAGCGTGGCGCTGGCCAATGCGTAGACCAGCAGCAGGCGTGCCGGTTCGACGAAGCGCATGCACCAGGTGCCGGCGAAACGCCCGACCATGAAGGCGGCGCCGCAGCCCCAGCCCAGGTAGTCGGCCGCCGCCACGTGCGACAAGCCGGCCGCGCGCGAGGCATACAGGATGAAGAAGCTGAAGACGCAGACCTGGGCGCCGACGTAGAAGAACTGGGCGATGGCGGCGCGCCGGATCGCGGGGCGTGCCCAGGCTTGCGCGACGCCGCGGCGCGCGCCGGCGTCCTGCGCGGCATGGTTCGGATCATGCGTGGCGATTGCCGGCAGCCGCAGGCGCCAGAAGATGGCGCCGACCACCAGGATCGCCAGGCCCAGCACCAGGTAGGGCGCCTTGACGCTGGAGGCTTCCGCGGCGAGGGCCAGCTGGCGCGCGGTGTCCGGCATCGCCGCTAGTTGCGCATCGGTCGCGCCCTGCACCAGGATCACGCGCGCGCCGATGATCGGGGCCAGCGTGGCGGCCAGGCCGTTGAAGGACTGGGCCAGGTTCAGGCGCCAGGTGGCGCGTCCCGGTGGGCCGAGCAGGGCGGCGTAGGGGTTGGCCGCCGTCTCCAGCGTGGTCAGGCCGCAGGCGATGATGAACAGCGCGGCCAGGAAGAAGGCGTAGCGCCCGGTGTTGGCGGCCGGGATGAACAGGAAGGAGCCGAGCGCGAACAGCAGCAGGCCGGTCACGATCGTGTTCTTGTAGCCGGTCCGGCGGATCAGCAGGCCGGCCGGCAGCGCCATCACGAAGTAGGCGATGAAGACGGCGGAATCGACCAGCGAGGACTGCAGCACCGACAGGCTGAACGAGCGCTTCAGGTGCGGGATCAGGATCGGATCGAGGTTGTGCACGAATCCCCACAGGAAGAACAGGGTCGTGATCATGGCGAAGGCGAAGCGGTAGCGCGGCCGCGCCTGCGGCGTTACAGTTGTCATTGAAGGTCTCCGTGGTTGTACTGCTTTTTGATTTCTCTTCAACACAGCCATGGTACGATATATATTCAATACTGTCTTCAAGTTTATGCGGCCTCGCGGCGCGGACCGGAGACCGGATACATATCGCTTGTTGACGGTATCTTATATATCAAATACGATTGTTCTAATATTAAACACAGGAAAGAGATGCGCGCTTCCCGTCCTCCACGCGTTTCCCTCGGCCAGGCGGAAACCGGCGCGGCAGGATGGGCTATCATGCTTGCTTTTTCATCCAGCCATGGCCAAACCGCCCATTATCTTCAAGCGCAGCACCAATACGCTGCTGCGCTATCTCGACGCCAGCGTGGCGGTCGGCGATGCCCTGCCGTCCGAGCAGAGGATGGCCGAACTGACCCAAGGCAGCCGCACGGCGGTGCGCAGTTCCTTGGCCTACCTGCACGGCCGCGGCCTGATCGCCGCGCTGCGCGACCGGCGCCTGCTGCGCAAGCCGCAGGCCGACGATTACTTCGACGAGGCCGAGCTGCAGTCGGGCGCGGTGCGCATCCAGGAAGTGCTGATGGAGCGCATCTACCGCAACGACCTGCCGCCGGGCGCCGACTTTTCCGAGGCCGAGCTGGCGCGCGCCGCCGGGGCGAGCACGATCAGCGTGCGCGAATTCCTGATCGGCTTTTCGCGCTTCGGCCTGATCGAGAAGAAGCCGCAGGGCGGCTGGCGCCTGTGCGCCTTCGACCGTACCTTCGCCACCGAGCTGGAACAGGTGCGCCGCATGTTCGAATTGGCGGCCGTCGAGCAGCTGGTCAGCCTGCCGGCCGGGCACCCGGCCTTCGAGCAGCTGGACGTCCTGATCCGGCGCCACGAAGCGCTCAAGGCCGGCCTGCCGGACAACTACGCCGACTTCCCGGCGCTCGACCGCGAGCTGCACACCTTCCTGATCGGCCTCTTGAACAACCGCTTCGCCTTCAGCCTGAACGACCTGGTCTCCTTGGTCTTCCACTACCACTACCAGTGGGACAAGGGCGAGGAAAGGCCGCGCATCCAGCACGCCGTGCAGGAGCACCTGTCCCTGCTGCGCGCGCTGGCGCGGCGCGACCGCACGGCCGCCATGGCGGCCATGAACAAGCACCTGGATTCGGCGCGCCGCACCATGCTCGACGCGGTCCTCAAGCGCACCCACGGCACGGCGCCGCACTAGCCCCCGCATCCCCACCACCGAGGACATCCCATGCCCACTGACGCACCGGCGAGCCACCTGCTGCTCATGTCGCCCGAGGACAACTGCCTGATCGCGCGCATGGCGTTGCCGGCCGGGCTGCTGGTCGACATCGACGGCGCGATCGTGACCCTGCCGCAAACGATCCAGCTCGGCCACAAGGTCGCGCGCCACGCCATGCCGGCGGGCGAGCGCGTGCTGCGCTATGGCGCCCCGATCGGCACGCTCACCGCGCCGGTCGCCATCGGCGCCCACATCCACACGCACAACCTGGAAAGCGACTACCTCCCCACCTACATCCTGGCCGGCGACGGTCATCACTTCATCGAACACGGCCAGTCATGACACAGACCCAGCTCACAGGCTTTCCACGCGCGGACGGCCGCAAGGGCATCCGCAACATCGTCGCCGTCGCCTACACGGTGGAATGCGCGCACCACGTGGCGCGGCTGGTGGTAAACGCCTTCCCGGGCCAGCCGGTGCACCTGATCGGCTTCCCGGGCTGCTACCCGAATGCCTACGCCGACCAGATGATGCACAAGCTGGCCACCCACCCGAACGTGGGCGCGGTGCTGGTGGTGTCGCTGGGCTGCGAGAGCTTCGACCGCGGCAGCCTGCACGCCGCGGTCGAGGCCAGCGGGCGGCCGGTGCACACCATCACGATCCAGCAGAACCGCGGCACCCGCGCCAGCGTCGCCGCCGGGGTCGAGTGGGTGGGCTGGGCGCTGGATGCGCTGGCCGGCCAGGCGCGCGTGCCGATGGGCCTGGACGAGCTGGTGGTGGCCACCATCTGCGGCGGTTCGGACAGCACCAGCGGCATCACCGCCAACCCGGCCGTCGGCCTGGCCTTCGACACCCTGATCGAGGCCGGCAGCGCCTGCATCTTCGAGGAGACCGGGGAACTGGTCGGCTGCGAATTCCACATGCGGCGCCGCGCCGTCACGCCGGAACTGGGCGAGGAAATCGTCCAGTGCGTGGCCAAGGCGGCGCGCTACTACACCATCATGGGCCACGGCAGTTTCGCGCCCGGGAACGCCGATGGCGGCCTGACCACCCAGGAAGAAAAGTCGCTGGGGGCCTATGCCAAGAGCGGGGCCTCGCCGATCGCCGGCATCATCAAGCCGGGCGACCCCACCTGGGGACCGGGCCTGTACCTGCTGGACGTGGTGCCGGACGGCGAGCCGCGCTTCGGCTTTCCGAACATCTCGGACAATGCGGAGATCGTGGAACTGATCGCCTGCGGCGCGCACCTGACACTGTTCACCACCGGGCGCGGCTCGGTGGTCGGCTCGGCCATCTCGCCGGTGATCAAGGTCTGCGCCAACCCGGACACCTATGCGCGCCTGGAAGAGGACATGGACGTGAACGCCGGCCGCGTGCTGACCGGCGAGGCCACGCTGGCGCAGGTGGGGCAGGAGATCGTCGACTGCGTGCTGGCGGTGGCGAACGGCACGCCGAGCTGCTCGGAAGACCTCGGCCACCAGGAATTCATCCTGACCTACAAACAGTTCGAGCCGACCGGGCCGGCCTGCCATCCCTTGCGGGCCGCCTGAGATGGCGACCGGGATGCGGCGGGTCGACGCCCACCAGCATTTCTGGCGCCTGGACGACCCGGGGCGCGACTGGCCCACGCCCGATTTGAAGCCGCTGTACCGCGACTTCGCCCCTGTAGACCTGGCGCCGCTGCTGCAGGCGCACGGCATCGACTGCACCGTGCTGGTCCAGTCGCTGCCGCTGGACAGCGATACCGATGCGCTGCTGCGCCTGGCCGAAGCGCACGACTTCATCGGCGCCGTGGTCGGCTGGGCGGACCTGAAGTCGCCCGCCGCGCCGCAGCGTATCGCCGCGCTGGCGCGGCACCCGAAGCTGCGCGGCCTGCGCCCCATGCTGCAAGCCTTGCTTGATGACTGGCTCGACGATCCGGCGCTGGACGCCGGCGTGCAGGCCATGATCGACCATGGCCTGGGCTTCGATGCGCTGGTGCTGCCGCGCCAGTTGCCTGCCCTGCGGCGCTTCGCCGCGCGCCACCCGCTGCTGCCGATCGTGATCGACCATGCCGCCAAGCCCGATATCGCCGGTGGCCGCCTGGATGGGTGGCGCGCAGACATGCGGGCCTTGGCCGCGCTGCCGAATGTCTGCTGCAAGCTGTCCGGCCTGGTGACCGAGGCCGGGCCGGACTGGTGCGCGGACGACATCGGGCCGCGTGTCGCCGAGCTGCTGGCCTGGTTCGGCCCCGAGCGCCTGCTGTGGGGCAGCGACTGGCCGGTGCTGGACCTGGCCGCCGATTACGGCCGCTGGCTGGCGCTGTGCGAAGCCATGCTGGCCCATCTCGATCCCGAGGCGCGCGCTGCCGTGTTCGGCCTGAACGCGCGCCGTTTCTACCGTTTGCGTTGATGTGTTTTGACTGACTGGATTGACTCACTAAAGGAAGCCATGAAACTGCTGCGTTACGGCCCCAAGGGCCAGGAAAAACCCGGATTGATCGATGACGAAGGCCAGGTGCGCGATTTGTCGGGCGTGCTGTCCGACCTCACGTCGAAAGACCTGGGCAAGGAAGCGCTGGCGCGCCTGGCGGCGCTCGACCCCTACGACCTGCCGCGCGTGCTGGAGCCGGGCCGCATCGCGCCGGTCGTCGCCGACATCGGCAAGTTCATCTGCGTCGGCCTGAATTATTCGGACCACGCGGCCGAGTCGAACATGCCGGTACCGAGCGAGCCGGTGCTGTTCACCAAGGCGATCAGCGCCATCATCGGCTGCAACGATCCGGTGGTGCTGCCCCAGGGCTCCGTCAAGAGCGACTGGGAAGTGGAGCTGGGCGTGGTGATCGGCACCCGCGCGCGCTACGTGAGCGAGGAAGACGCGCTGGATTACGTGGCCGGCTATTGCGTGGTCAACGATTTGTCCGAGCGCGAATACCAGCTCGAGCGCGGCAGCCAGTGGGACAAGGGCAAGGGCTGCGACACCTTCGGCCCGGTCGGCCCCTGGCTGGTGACGAGCGACGAGGTGCCGGACCCGCAAAACCTGGCCATGTGGCTGGAACTGAATGGCGAGCGCTGCCAGGACGGGAATACCCGCACCATGGTGTTCGGCGTGGCCCAGCTGGTCAGCTACATCAGCCGCTTCATGACCCTGAACCCGGGCGACGTGATCAGCACCGGCACGCCGCCGGGGGTGGGGATGGGGCGCAAGCCGGCGCCGCTGTACCTGAAGCCGGGCGACGTGATGCGTTTGGGGATTGCCGGGCTGGGCGAGCAGCGCCAGACCGTGCATGCCTGGAACCCGGAGTTGATTGACGGGTGATGTAGCAATATCAGGGTGGGCACCTCGTGCCGACCCTGATATTGTTCCCTCATTCATTGCGCCTCCAGTCGCGCAACGAGGAGAGGGTGTCAGGCCGCCTTGCCCAGGCGCCCGTCCAGCGCCGCCCGGCCGCGCCCGTCCAGCGTGACGTCGACCAGCCTGTCGCCCAGGCGCAGCTTCACCTTGCCGTTCGCCGGGCCGCGCAAGGCCACGCGCCGCAAGGCGGCACCGGCCCAGTCGATGTCCAGCTCGATCCCGCCCCGCGCCCGCACGCCCTGCAGGCTGCCTTCCGGCCAGGCCTTCGGCAGCGCCGGCAGCAGGCGGATCTCGCCGCCCCAGGATTGCACGATCATCTCGAGGATGCCGGCGGTGCCGCCGAAATTGCCGTCGATCTGGAAGGGCGGGTGGGCGTCGAACATGTTCGGATAGGTGCGCGTCGGCCCCAGCAGGCCCGTCAGGATCGCGTGCGCGCGTTCGCCGTCGCCCATGCGTGCCCACAGCGCCAGGCGCCAGGCGGTGGCCCAGCCGGTCGACTTGTCGCTGCGGATGTCGAGCGAGACGCGCGCGCCCTGGACCAGCGCGGGCGTATCGCGCACGTTGATCTGCTCGGACGGATAGACGCCGTACAGGTGGGAGACGTGGCGGTGGGTGTCCTTGGCCAAGTCCCAGTCTTCCAGCCATTCCTGCAGCTGGCCCAGCGCGCCGATGCGGTCGGGCGGAATGCGCGCGCGCATCCTGGCAAGCGTCTGGGCGAAGCCGGCGTCCGCATCCTTCAGCGTGGCGTGGGCCTGCAGCGTCCAGTCGAACAAGTCGCGGATGATCTGGCGGTCCATGGCCGGCCCCGCGCACAGCGAGACGCCCGGGTGGTGGCTGTGCTCCGGCGACATCGACGGCGAGGTGACCAGGCCGCGGCCCTTGGGATCCTCGACCATCGCGTCCACGAAGAACAGCGCGGCGCCCTTGAGCAGCGGGTAGATGCGGCGCAGCCAGGCCGCGTCCAGCGTGTACTCGTAATGGTCCCACAGCGTCTTGCACATCCAGGCGCCGCCCAGCGGCCACATGCCGTAGTTGGGCGCGTCGATCGGGGCGGTGGCGCGCCAGACGTCGGTGTTGTGGTGGGTGACCCAGCCGCGCGCGCCGTAGTGCTTGCGCGCGGTGACGGCGCCGGTCACGGCCAGGTCTTCGATCATGCGCAGCACCGGTTCCACGCACTCGCCCAGGTTGGCCGGGTTGGCCGGCCAGTAGTTCATCTCGGTGTTGATGTTGATCGTGTACTTGCCGCCCCAGGGCGGATTGTTCCCCTCGTTCCAGCGTCCCTGCAGGTTGGCCGGCTGCGAGCCCGGACGCGAGGACGACAGCAGCAGGTAGCGCGCGTACTGCACGTAGAGCGCGGCCAGGCCGGGGTCGGACGCGGTCTCGGACACGGCGATGCGCTCGTGCGTCGGCATCGTCATCGGCATCGACTTCGCCGCGCCGCTGCCCAGGCGGATCGAGAAACGGTTGAACAGGGCCTGGTGCGCCTTGACGTGGTCAAGCCGCAGGCGTTCGTAGGGCTTGCCCGCGGCGGCATCGGTGTGCCTGCGCACGATCGCCACCGGGTCGGCGCTCACGTCCGCATAATTGACGTAGCTGGTGGCGCAGGACACCAGTAGCGTGACGTTCCTGGCGCCGCGCACCCGCAAGCGGTCGCCTTCGACCGTCACCTTGCCGTCGCCGACGGCGCGCACCCGCACTGCGTAGCGCAGCCCGGCCGGAATGCCCTGGGCGGCCTGGTTGCGGCCCTCGATCAGGAGCGCCGCAGCGCCGTCCGGCTTGACCGAGAGCCCCTCCGGGCGCTTGTCGGCGTCCAGCGATTCGCGCCCATCCCAGGGCGCGCCGGTGAAGGGGGCGGGCGGCGTCTGGGTGTCGCCGTTGCGCACATTGGTCGGTGCGCGGTAGCCGAGATCGAGGTCGAGCACGCCGCCGCCCTGGGCGGTGAGGCGCAGCACCACGACCGCGTCCGGGACGCTGGCGAAGGCTTCGCGCAGGTGGCGCGTGCCGCGGTCGCTGAAGCTGGTCGTGGCGATCGCCGTGTCGAGGTCGAGCGAGCGCCGGTAGCTTGTGGCGCCCTGCAGGCCGGGCACGTCGATCAGGAGGTCGCCGGCCGCGCCGTAGGGCATCTGGCGCATCGGTTTGCCCATCATCGAGGCGCCCACGGCATCGGCCGCTTCCTTGAATTTCCCTTCGTCGATCAGGGCGCGCACCTTGGGCAGGGCCGCCAGCGCGTCCGGGTTGCTGGGGTCGTAGGGGCTGCCGGCAAATAGCGTGTCCTCGTTCAGCTGCAGCCTTTCCTGGGCGGCGCGGCCGAACACCATGGCGCCGAGCCGGCCGTTGCCGACCGGGAGCGCCTCGACCCAGGGGCCGGCCGGCTTGTCGTACCACAGGCTCAGGCTGTCGCGCGTGGCGGCGCCCGTGCCGGTGGTCGTGCTGACGGCGGTGGCGCCGGCCAGGCCGGGCATGCTAATGGCCAGCCCGGCCGAGACCAGGAAGCTGCGGCGCTTGACGCTGGGTCGGGCGCCGCCGGGTGCATCGTCTTGATTCAAGTGCTTCTCCATTACAGGGTACGGAAGTTCAGGCCGACCATGATACGGCGTCCGGCGTACGAATAGTCCAGCAGGTTGGGCGTGCCGTCGGCGAACGGGGTGGACAGGCCCTGGCTGTTGGAGGTGGTCGCATTGCCCAGGTTGCGGCCTTCGACGAACAGCTCGATGTTCGGGCGGATCTTGTAGGCGATCTTGCCGTCGATGAAGCGGGTGGTGTCCTTGTAGTTCGGCGAACCCGGGTTGTACGGGAACTTGGTCAGCTGGACGCCCACGCTCGGGTAGTTCTGGATCGCGGCCTGCTGGGTGCAGCCGGCGATGCAGGTGAAGTAGGACGCCACCGCCTGCAGCGCGATGCGTGCCGACAGGCGGCCGTCGTCATACCACAACGCCATGTTGTACGAATACTTCGACTCGCGCTGCGGCGGCAGCGGCTGGCCGGTCAGGAGGTCGACCGCGTTCTCGGTGCTGGTGGCCGAACGCAGGCGCGTCACGTTGGCGTCGAAGCCGGTAAAGCGCAGCACCGAGGGCAGGAAGGTGAAGGCGGTCTTGGTGCCCAGCTCGATGCCCTTGCGCTCGGTCGCGGCGCCGTTCTGCCACATCGAATAGTTGAACGGGATGCCGGACAAATCGGTGCCGGTGGCCGGGTCGACGATCGGCGAACCCGAGAACAGGGGCAGGTTGTTGACGCCCTGGCTCAGCGCCGGGCCGATGATGCCTTTCTGCTTGAAGACGGCGGCCGAGAACATGGTGTCCTTGTTCGGATACAGTTCGAGGCTGACGTTCTGGTTGATGTTGCGCTGGGCCAGCAGGGCCGGGTTGCCGAGGGTGCCGCTGCAGCTCTGCGGGATATCGCCGTTGACGCTCAGGGTCTGGTCGAAGGTGCAGGTGCCGGCCGGGATCAGCTGGGTGATCGGCGGCCGCGCCACGGTCTTGGCGCCGCTGTAGCGCAGCACCAGCTTGTCGGGGATCGCCCACATCGCCAGGTTCAGGCTCGGCAGCACGTCGGTGGTCTTGGCGTTGACCGCGGTGTTGCGCACGTAGCTGTTGGTGATGACGCCGCCTTCGAGCGTCGGGTTGATCGGGTCGAAGGACGCGGTCGGGGTCTTCGAGACCAGGGTCAGCATGCCGGTGCCGCTGACCTTGGTGCGCACGAAGCGCACGCCGATGTTGCCGTCGATTTCCCAGCCGAAGGGCAAGGCGGTGTCGGTGAAGGGGATGTGGTCGATGCCGAAGTCGCCCATCAGGTAGTAGGCCTGGGTGGTTTCCTTCAGCTTCTGCACCGGCTGGTCGTACACCTTGCCGTCGTTGGCGGTACAGCTCTTCACGCAATCGTAGTTCAGGTTCGGCACGCCGAGCAGGGCAAAGGCCTTTTCGACGTCGAGCTGGGTCCAGTTGTTCAGCATGCCGCTCGGGCGGTCCTTGGCGCCGCTGAACAGCTGGGTCGGCGTGGCCTGGCCCGTCAGCACCTGGCCGATCAGGTCCTGCCATTGCTGGGGCGTGAGCTGCACGGTGCTGTTCAGGGCCAGGCGCGGATCCGACACCGGCGTATAGCCGTACTGGCAGCGCTTGCCGCCGGCGCCGAGCGAGCCGGGCGTGTCCTGGCAAGCCTGGACCACGGCGCGCGCGATCGCGGTCGGGATCACGATCGGCGCCTGGTAGCCGGGCTGGCCGTAGCTGCCGACGGCGGCCTGCAGGGTGATGCCGGCGCTGTTGCCGTCGCCCGGGTTCCAGTTGTCGACGCGGTTGTCGCGCAGGTTGAAGCCGGTCTTGAAGCGCTTGAAGAAGGGGATCGAATCCGGGGTCGCGTAGGTCAGGTCGAGCTTGGCGGTACGCTCCTCGGTGGCGCGGATCTGCGGGTTCCAGAACGCCTCGGTGCGCGGCGACGAGGACGACAGCAGCGGCTGCTGGGCGATGGTGTAGGCCGGCGTGGCGCGCGTGTTGTAGGGGCCGAGCACGGTGGCGGCGGCGTTCGAGGTGGCCGGGAACAGGCGCACGTACTGGGCCGCGTCGGCCTGGTTGAAGGTCCCGCCCGGGAAACTGTAGGTCCACAGGCCGTTCGGCAGCACCGACATCGTGGTCGGGCCATAGAAATTCGTGAAGCTGATGCGCTTCTGGGCGCGCCGGAAATCCGAACGGGCGTCGCCGACGAAGAATTCCGCCGTCAGGCCGCCGTTCTTGTAGGTGCCGCCGGTCTGGAAATACTTTGCCGTGACTTCGGCGATGTCGTGCAGCTGGTCGGTGGTGGCCTGGCCGTCGCTCAGCTGGAACGAGGTCAGGTGGTGATTCGCGTCCATCACGATCGAGCTGGGCACGATGTTGACCACGGTGCCCATGAACGGATAGGCGTTGCTGCGCAGGGTCGGATAGTCGTACAGGTAGTAGCCGGAGCCCGGGATCGCGCTGCGCTGGTTGGTGGTGGCGTTGTCGGTGAAGGTGGCGCCGGTGTACGCCGGGCTGATGGTGGTGCCGGTGTTGGTCAGCACGTTGCCCAGCGTGTAGGTCAGCTGGGAGGTGTCGTCGCGGCGCCGGTTGTAGCTGCCCTTGGCGTACACGGTCAGCTGGTTGTTGACCTTGAAGTCGGCGCGCAGGTCCAGGTTCTGGCGGCGGTCGATCTCGCGCCGCACGAAATAGCGCACGTTCGAGGGCGTGTAGTCGTTCCACTGGTTCAGGCAGGTGGCCAGTTCGCTGCCGCGCTGCGATTGCGCCGCGTTGCGGCTGGCGGAGGCAATCGTGTTCAGCTGCGCGGTGGGAATGGCCGGATACAGCGCATAGCAGTCGGCCTTGGTCTTCGCGCCGGCCGACTGGGTCAGCACCGACAGCGGGGTGGCCGAATTGAAGAAGCCGCCGGCGGTCAGCGGCGACTGCAGCAAGGGCTGGTTGGCGCTGGCGTCGGCCATGTTCAGCGTGTTCGGCATGAACGTGAAGGTCTTCTCCGGCGAATTGTCGAAGTCGGCCACGCGGTAGTAACCCTGCAGTGCGCTGAAGGCGTTCTGCTGCGAGTGCGCTTCGTTGCCGAGCGTGGTGGTCGAGGCGTTCAGCAGCAGGCCGAGGCGGCCGTTGAAGTATTTGTCGGCCAGCACCACGTTGGCGTCCGGCTGCCATTTCTTGCTCAGCGAACCCTGGGAGGCTGCCACGCGCACCGAGGCGAAGGGCTTCTTGAAATCGAGGCCGGTGCGGGTCTTGATGATGATGCCGCCGCCGAGCGAGCCTTCTGTCATGTCGGCGGTCGAGCCCTTGACCACGTCCACGCTCTTGATCAGGTCCGAGGACAGCTGGCGGAATTCGACGGCGCGGCCGCTGGCGCTGGAGTTGCCGCCCATGTCGGCGCCGCCGGCGGATTGCACGCCCTGGCCATCGAGCTCGACGCGGGTCAGGTCGGCCGAGTTGCCGCGCACCGCCACGCTGACGCCCTCGCCGAATTCGCCGCGGTCCAGCGCGATGCCGGACATGCGCGAGATCGCCTCGCCGATGTTCCGGTCGGGCAGGGAGCCGACGTCGTCGGCGACGATTGAATCGATGGCGGTGGCGGCGTTCTTCTTGCGGTCGATGCTCGACTGCTGGGAGGCGCGGGTCGCGGTGACGGTGACCCGGGCCACCGGAGCGGCGGCATTCACGGTGTCGGCGCCGCCGTTGTTGGTGCTGTTGGTGCTGCCGGCCTGGCCCGACTGGGCCTGGGCCTGGGCGCTGCCGGCGGCCACCAGCGAGGCCAGTGCCAGCGCGACGGCGAGGCTCATCCGGTTGGGTTGCAGCATGCGTGATGCGGTCGTCCTCATTGTCTCTCCTCCGATGTCATTTATTTAATTATTGATGGGTGCTGCATGCGCGCAGGCGCTGCCCGTCGCGCGCCATTCGGGCGGTATCTTATAGATTACGTACTGTCGCGAACGAGAAACTGGCGTTGCTGGGACCTTGTCGCCGGCTTGTGGGCCGTCATCCGGATCGGGGAGGTGCAGTACTTTATAAGTTAGGTACTCTTGTCGAGCCGAATGCGTCTGGATGGTAGCAGAAGGGATTCCTGCCGGCACACCGGCCGGCGGAATTCATGAGAATCGTTAGCGGGGCTGGTTGATTTCGTAATCCCGCGGCGCCGGGCGGGCGATCTGCCGGCGGATCGAAGCGGCCAGGGTGTCCATCGAAAACGGCTTGGTCAGCACCGCCATGCCCGGCTCGAGCTGGCCGTCGGTCAGCAGGGCGGTCTCGGCGAAGCCGGTGATGAACAGGACTTGCAGCCCAGGGCGCCCGACCCGGCCGGCGTCGGCCATCTGGCGTCCGTTCATCAGGCCGGGCAGGCCGACGTCCGTGACCAAGAGGTCGATGCGCGCATCGGATTGCAGGATCCTGAGGCCGGCGGCGCCGTCCGCCGCTTCGAGGGCGGTGTAGCCGAGTTCCTTCAGCACGTCCACCACCAGCATGCGCACGGCCGGCTCGTCGTCGACGATCAGCACCGTTTCGCCGGCTTGCGCCTTGGGCACCGGCGCCGGGCGGCGCGGCGCCTCGTCGCGCTCGGCCTCGCCGCGGTGGCGCGGCAGGTAGAGCGACACCGTGGTGCCGTGGCCGACCGTCGAGTGGATGCGCACCTGGCCGCCGGACTGGTTGGCGAAACCGTAGATCATCGACAGGCCCAGGCCCGTGCCCTGGCCCAGCGGCTTGGTGGTGAAGAAGGGATCGAAGGCCTTGGCGATCACGTCCGGCGTCATGCCGGTGCCGGTGTCGGTGACGGCAAGGACGATGTAGTCGCCGGGCGGCAGGTCGATCTCGCGCGCACCATTGGCGTCGAGCGGACGGTTGGCGGTGGCGATCGTGACCTGGCCGCCGTCGGGCATGGCGTCGCGCGCGTTGATGCACAGGTTCAGCAGCGCGTTCTCGAGCTGCGACTGGTCGACCAGTGTGGGCCACAGCTCGGGCAGGTAGCGCGCCTGCACCTGTACGCTGGGGCCGACGGTGCGCCGGATCATGTCGAGCATGCTGGCGACCAGCCCATTGGCGTCGGTGGCGCGCGGGGCCAGCGTCTGGCGCCGCGAAAACGCCAGCAGCCGGTGCGTCAGGGCCGCCGCGCGCCGCGTCGCGCCCAGGGCCACCGTCATGTAGCGCTCCAGGTCCTGGGGCCGGCCCTGCTTGATGCGCATGGCGATCAGCTCGAGGCTGCCCGAGATCCCGGCCAGCAGGTTGTTGAAGTCGTGCGCCAGGCCGCCGGTCAGCTGGCCGACCGCTTCCATCTTCTGGGCCTGGCGCAGCTGTTCCTGCGCCTTTTCCAGTTCGGCCTGGCGTTCGCGCTCGCCGGTGATGTCCCAGCCGGTGGCATACACGACGTCCCCGGCCGGCACCGCGGCCCAGGAGATCCAGCGCACCGAGCCGTCCTTGTGGCGGTAGCGGTTGATGACGCGCAGCGCGTCGCCGGCCATGTTCTCGGCGTAGGAGGCCAGGCTCGGGGCCAGGTCCTCGGGCAGGATGAAGTCGCTCATGTGGCGGCCCACCAGTTCCGCGGCCGCGTAGCCGAGCAGGCGCGTCCAGGCCGGATTCACGCGCTGGAACACGCCGTCGGCGCCGATGATCAGCATCAGGTCGGGCGCCGTGTTCCACATGCGGTCCCGTTCCAGGGTGCGCGCCACCAGCTCGGTCTCGGCCGCCTTGGCTTCCGTGATGTCGCGCGCCGAGCAGTAGACCCGGGCGCCGTCGGTGACCGCCACCCAGGACAGCCAGCGCCAGCCGCCGTCCTTGTGGCGGCAGCGGTTCTCGAAGCGCAGCGCCGGCAGCCCACCCCGCACCAGCTCGTGCCAGGCGGCGCGCGTACGCGCCAGGTCGTCAAGCAGGACAAAGTCGAAGAAGCCGGTGCGCGCCACCTCGTCCTCGAACCAGCCCAGCGTGGTTTCCCAGGCCGGATTGGTGGCCTCGAAATAGCCGTCGGCATTCAGCACGCACAGGATGTCGGGGCTGAGCTGCCAGGTGCGCCCGCGCGCCAGCGCCTGGGCGATGACCTTCTGTTCGAGTTCGGCGTTCAGCGCGCGCAGCTTCGAGATCGCATTGTCGCGCTCGGCCTCGATCGAGCGGCGCCGTTCGACGTCGATCAGCACGCCCGGGAAGCGCACGCCCTTGCCGTCGGCGTCGAGTTCGACCCGGCCGTTGGCCTCGATCCAGTAATAGCGGCCATCCTCGCGCCGCACCCGGTACTGGTGGGCATAGGGACCGCCGCGCGCACGCACGTCGCCGATGGCGGCGGCCAGCCCGGCCTGGTCTTCGGGATGCACGGTGGCCACCACCTGGGCCAGGCTCAGGCCCTCGCGGCCGAGCGCCGGATCGAGGCCGAAGGCGCGCGCAAAGGCTTCGTCGACGGTGAAGCGGTCGCGCACCAGGTCCCACACCCAGGTGCCGATGATGGCGCCGGCCGCCAGCGCCAGCTGCACGCGCTCGGCGTTCTGGCGCGCCTCCGCCTCGCTCCTGCGCAGCGCCGCTTCGCTGGCGTCGCGCTGGCGCCGCGCCAGCACCGTGCCCGAGGTCTCCAGCGTGTTGCACATGAAGCCGAGCACGCGACCGTCGCCGATATCACGGATCGGCGCATACGAATAGGTGAAGTAGGTCTGCTCGGTGTAGCCCTTGCGGTCCACCAGCAGCGGCAGGTCTTCGGTGTACAGGGTCTCGCCCGCCATCGCGCGTTCGACCAGGGGCGCCAGCGCGGCGCGGGTCTCGTTCCACACGTCCAGGAAGTCGCGGCCCAGCGCGTGGGGGTGCTTGTCGAACAGGACCCCGGCGTAGGCATCGTTGTAGAGCAGGATGCGCTGCGGCCCCCAGACCACGAAGGCGGGAAAGCCGAGCGCCAGCACGGTGCCGAGCGTATGGCGCAGGGCCGCCGGCCAGCCGTCGATCGAGCCCAGCGGGGAGTCGGCCCAGTCGTGCGCGCGAATGGCGGCGCCGGCCGCGCCGCCCTCGAAAGGAAAGGCGCCGGCCGCGCCGCCTGCAAAGGGAAAGGCGCCGGCCGTTTCACCGGCGGGGAGGGCGATGACGGGAGCTGGGACTGGAACGGACGCGGCGGTGGGCGGATTCATTGCGGCTTGGTCGAATGGACGTGACAGGCGAGATTGTACGTCCTTGCCGCGATTCGTTTCGGTTCCGCAATTCCGGCGCGCGCGCCGCCGGGTTCAGGCTTCGTCGGCAACCAGGTCGAGCGCCAGCGCGTCGTCTTCGCGCCGCGCCTGCCCGGACAGCACGCGCTGGATGACGGGGGACGCTACCGCGTTCGCTTTCAGGTATTCGAGGGCGCTGACGGTGCCGGTATCGCGCTGCATCAGCAGGCCGCGCCGCACGATGGCGGCCGTGCATCCGGCGTCGAGTTGGTTCGGTCGGGCGCAGGCGCGACGTTCTGTCGATGGGCTAGGCATGGGTTCTCCTTGGGATGGATTCGCTATGAATATGCGGCCATCATAGGAAGCCGGCAGTGGCGTGTCTGTAGGCGTCCGGAGCATGGGTTCGCCAGACAATACGTCATCGCCTGCCCCTATTGATACTGACTACAATGATAAGAAGCGGCGGCCGCCTGCGCGGACAGGGCGCTATATTATCTAGTGGCAATGTCAAAATGATGACAGGAAGTCATCCGGACTTGGGTGGCTGCATCGCCTCGCGCGCACCGGCCAGCAGCTCCATCGGCAGCGGAAACACGATGGTCGACGACTTGTCCCCGGCGATCGTGCCCAGCGTCTGCATGTAGCGCAGCTGCATCGCGCCCGGCTGGCGCGACAGCACCAGCGCCGCCTGCTGCAGTTTTTCCGAGGCCTGTAGCTCGCCTTCCGCATGGATGACCTTGGCCCGGCGCTCGCGCTCGGCCTCGGCCTGGCGCGCGATGGCGCGCACCATCGATTCGTCGAGGTCGACGTGCTTGATCTCGACGTTCGCGACCTTGATACCCCAGGCGTCGGTCTGGGCGTCGAGCACCTGCTGGATGTCCAGGTTGAGGCGCTCGCGCTCGGCCAGCATCTCGTCCAGCTCGTGCTTGCCGAGCACGGCGCGCAGCGTGGTCTGGGCCAGCTGGCTGGTCGCTTCCATGAAGTTGGCGACCTGGATGATGGCCTTTTCGGGATCGACCACGCGGAAGTAGAGCACGGCGTTCACCTTGACGGACACGTTGTCGCGCGAGATCACGTCCTGGGTCGGCACGTCCAGTACCACGGTGCGCAGGTCGACCCGAACCATCTGCTGCAGCACCGGGATGATGATGATCAGGCCCGGACCCTTCACGCCCCAGAAGCGCCCGAGCTGGAACACCACGCCGCGTTCGTATTCGCGCAGCACGCGGATAGCGGACGCCAGCAGCGGAAACAGCAGGACGATCAGGGCGCCGATACCGAAACCTATATCAAGGAACATTTTCAATTATCCTTTTCGATATCGGCCGGGACCACCCGCAGGCGCAAGCCCTTGCGGCCGACGATTTTCACCGGGCGCCCGGTACCGAGCGGCAGCGTTCCGACCGCCCGCCACAGCTCGCCTTCGATGCGCACCCAGCCGGCCCGGGCGTCGAGCGGGTCCACGTCCTCGACGCTGGCGATGCTGCCGATCATCCCGGCGGCGCCGCTGGTGACGGGGCGGCGGCGCGTGTTCAGGGCCAGGCGCGCGCTGCCGCCCAGCACCAGCGCACTGGCCACGGCCAGCGTGCCGACCAGCACCGGCGGGATGCCGTAGCCGGGCAGTTCGGTATCGATCAGCATCAAGGCCCCGGCGACGAAGGCGACGATGCCGCCCAGGCCGAGGATGCCGAAACTGGGCAGGAAGGCTTCCGCGCCCATGAACATCAGGCCGAGGACGATCAGGGCCAGGCCGGCGTAGTTCACGGGCAGCAGCTGCAGCGCATACAGCCCGAGCAGCAGGCAGATCGCGCCGATCACGCCCGGCGCCACGTAGCCGGGATTCATGAATTCGAACACCAGGCCGTAGACGCCGATGGTCATCAGGAGCAGGGCGACGCTGGGATTGGCGATCGCGCCAAGCGTGTTGGTGCGCCAGTCCGGCACCCCTTCCACCAGCGCCGCGCCGCGCGTGGCCAGGCGCCGCGGCTGGCCGAGCACGGTCATGGTGTGGCCGTCGAGCCGGGCCATGAGCGCCGGCAGGTCGGCGGCGACGAAGTCGATCACGTTCTGT
>Ga0265798_10001160_pt1 | contig 41741 bp, 39 predicted proteins | sample P3T30metagenome_FD_192430 | JGI IMG/M metagenome (GOLD analysis project Ga0265798, IMG submission 192430) | Plant litter microbial communities from East Loma Ridge, Irvine, California - P3 T30 | ecosystem: Environmental > Terrestrial > Plant litter > Unclassified | place: USA: California... | reverse complement strand
ATGTTAAAAATGACCTTGCTAAACCCAATTCTAAAGTAGAACGTAAACTAAGTGAAACGTTTGTAGACATGATTACGGAAGCAAGCGACAGCCTATATCGCGTTTCGTTTTCTAAGTTTGACATCAACCTCGATTCAGGAAAAGGAAGGATCAGTGACTTTAAACTTTTGCCTGATAGTGTTGTGCTCGCTCGTCTTGTTAGGGCGAATCGTGCACCAAATAATGTGCTCCGTATGAACGTGCGTACACTGGTGATATCAGGTTTGAAGGTTACACGCGGCCAGCAAGGCATGCGCATGAATATGGCGCGTATGTTGATAGACAGTGCAGACATCCGCATTCATAATAAGTTCCGAAGATCTAACAGCGCACAGCCTGAAGAGGAACATAGCCGCTTGTTTTCGCTTGTTGAAAGCTTGCTTAAGATGTCCAATATTCAAAGTACATCCCTGAGAAACCTTACTTTCATTTACGTTAATCAGAATTATCACAAGCCGAAACGCACGGCCATTAAAAACATCAGTGTAGACCTTTCGGGCTTTGCAGCCTTAGAAAGAGATTCCGCGGGTCAAAAGGGAACCCTGATTAGAGTTAAAGATTATCGCCTGGCAACACGTGACAGTCTTTACTACTTGAATGCAAACGATCTCGCCTTTCTTCCAGACATGAGAAGGGTCACCATCAAACGATTGGAGCTAACACCAAGGCTAAGTAGGAAAGCCTTTTACCAGAAAGTAAAACATGCCAAAGAGCGTGTTTACATCTTGAAAAAAGATGTGGAGATGAAGGGGATTGATTTGGACCGCTTACTGCGCAAACAGCAATTGCATATTGCAAGTATGAATGTCGGCTATAGCATGGTAGAGGTTTACAATAATTACAATTACACCAGGCGTCTGCCCAAGCGGCGATCAAACCCTTACCCAAATCAACAACTCCAACTCTTAGCCTTCGATTTAACGATTGACACCATGAAGATCCGAAATTCTGATACTTACTTCAAGGTCTTAGCAATGAAGTCTGATAAATTATCCAGCCTGGATATTAATAATTGTGGCGGAGAGATATACAACATTACGAACAACAAGGAGGCCATAGCAGCAAATAAGTACATGTCTGCAGTAATGCGGTACAAGATGATGGGGGTCGCAGTGACTACGGCTAACATGAAGTTCAATCTGGCTGACCCTAATGGTGCTTTTAGCTCCACGGTGCAAATGGGGCCTGTAGATGCCAGGGTAATGAATCGTTTTGCCAGGCCATATGCACTTATGGCTGTGAAATCTGGGAAGATCAACAAGATGTACTTCCATATTGATGCTGATGAACAACACGCAAGAGGGAAGGTTGATCTTTATTACCGGGATATGAAATATGCCGTATTAAAGAAAGATGACAAGAACGACGTTATTAAAGAACGGAAGCTGGTTTCTGCCTTTAGTAATATAATGCTTCCGAATGATAATCCAACAAAGGGCGGTAAGTTTAAGAAAGGTCCCATAAACATCAGCCGTCCACCGGATATGTCCTTTTTTGGCTTGTTATCCAAGGCGATGCTTGATGGCATGAGCTCAAGTACAACGGGAATGGAGCAACAGAAAAAAGAGCCGGAAAGTAACTTAATTCTTGGAGCTGGAGAAGCGATCACTGGTGGTTCGGGAAAAAAGGCTGGGAAATAGAGCAATTTAATCAATACTATAGGTCAACCTTAAACTTTGCCCGTAATCCCCATTTGGGCACATTAGGGTGGTCGAGGTAATTAAAGCGCCTTACCAGATCAAGTCGTAAGAACTTGAAAACATTCCCCAATCCGATGCTACCTTCTACATAGGGTACATTGCCAAAGGTGTAGGTTGTTTTCTGACCAAGGGCATTGGTCTGGAACTGCAACAGTGAGCGGTCGAGGTTGGGATTGTTCTCATCCCGGACACCACCGTACACAGCCTTTAAAGAGGCATGCTCCCGCAGTTGCAGACGTTTTAAAAAGGGTATTTTGTTAAGGAAGAAGCCTCCGAAACCATGATCGATGTTGATGCTCGCATAGTGATCACTTACAAACTCCAGAAAGTTCATCATGTTGAAAGCATTAATCTGATAGGCATAACTTTGATTGGCTTTATGGATGGCAAGCAAGGGATAGGGTACTTTATTGAAAATGTAGCCACCTTCTACTTTTAAGTCTGTAATGCCCAATTGTGAGAGATAGAATCGCTTATCGATGGTTCCGGAAAGATTGTGGTAGTGATACTGACCTCCAATGAATCCCTTAAAACCTGCAGCATACCGGAGGTTGAATATTGGAAATTTATTATTTACGGCCACTCGGCTACGTTTACCTTGATAGAATTTTTCCTGAGGGGCATACCGCATCGAAAGGTTAATCTCGGAGCTTGTAATGGCATCAATAACTTCATCATTACCGTTGAAATATTGAAGGGCCATTGCCGGCCGTTGCGTCCATCGTCTAAAACCAAGGTTAAAAGAAAACCGATTTTCGAACTCCTGGATATATTCTAGTTTGTAGAAGTCATTATACAGAAAGCGGTTGTTCAGGCCTCGCCTGAATGATGAGATAAAGTCATCCTCTGAATTACCTCTTAATTCCTGGCCTGGAGCATAAGTGTCGCGCTGCACGCTGGCTCGTAGAAAGCTCTGCGGATAGGTGTAGATGGATTTATTGTTTAATGAATAGGCAACACTAGCAAGTCCCTTCCAGCGTTCGTCTTTGAAACCATAACCCAAATAGCCTTCCAGGAAGTACCGTGTGCTGAACGCTGTAGTTGTTCGGCCGCCTAAACGCAGCTTCAAGCCTTCCAAACTGTTAAAACTGTAGAAGGTGTAAATCGGGCCGACTTCAAATTGGACCGCGTTATAATAGCCATTGAACAATATACCCGCAACAGTCATGGCTCTTTTAAAAGGTTTACTCTTGCCAAGAGAATCAATGTTGCTGTAAATATTTAGTGTTGAATCTGGTACCTGTTCGAGCCGGTTTTGAGACCAAAACACATCTGATCGGTTATATGCACCAGGTTCTATAGTGATCTTTTTTCCGGTGAATACACTGTCTGGATCGGAAATTTGTGTTTCCAATTGATCGATCACCTGCGTTCGCTGGCCCGTAAATCCGCGACCTTTCTGTTGACTGATGCCAAAATCCACAATCATGTTGCTTTTATGCAGGTAGTATTTTCGATCGGGCAATTGACTGAATTCCTGGGTAAGTTCTACTCCGCGAACGAAGTTGAGGTTTGCCTTGTTGCTGATGGTGATGAATGCTTTGTTTAGCGCATAACTGCCGTCATCTGCAATGTATAGTTTACCTGCTAGGAGCAGATCAGTCGGATTTCTTGGCATGAAAGACAATTCAATAAGCCTTGTTGCTGAACTGTTTATCGTATCTGTGATGAAGAATTTGTAGAAGCTTGGTGCTAAAGTTGCAATCGGGCTCAGGAACTGTGTCGTCGCAATTAGTATGTTATTGTCGTAGAGGTTTACATCCTCATACATTCTTTCGAGATAGGTGGCAATCCCTTGATTATCTATGACCAAGCTATCAAACTTGACTTGCTTATTTGCTAGGAGCACCGTTTTATCCAGGTCTGGATTTTTGCGCAGATATTTTTGACTCAACTTCTCTTGGAGGTATATTGGTAAGAGCAATTTACCACCTATGCGGCTGGAGTCTTGTGTCTGAAACAAATATTGGTAGTTTCTGAAAATCTTTTTGTTCCTGTAGTTTTCGCCCAGGTTGCTTATTGATACTTGGAGTCTGTCATAGTGCTTGTAACTGAGCTGCGGAAAGTTCTCCATCCGATTACGATCCTTGTGTTCAATAACTTTCCGGATAAGATCCACTGCTGGGTTATTTTTGTTGCGGTAAGGACCGTGTTTCGCGGTCGTAATATTTACTTCATTAAGACTTTGTGTATCTTCTTCCAAGCGAATGGTTAGTGCCTGTTCCGTCCTGGGTTTGATGTTGATTGTCAGCGGACGATAGCCAATATAGTTAAACTGGAGTTTAGATGTGGTTGCTGGGCCTACGAGCTCGAACTTCCCATCGATGTTGGTCTTCGTCGCTGCAGGCGTACCGATCATAGAAACCGTAACATAAGGCATAGCACGGCCTGTAGAAGCCTCTGTAACCGTACCAGTTACTTTAATAGTCTGCGAAAACAGGCTTCCAGAAAATAGAATCAAGAGGAAGGTTAAAAGCGCTATATTCTTAACCTGAGAAATCACCATTAACTAGCCTTTTTTCAAAAAAGCAGTCTTCAAGACCACCCGCATTTTTTCTGCCTTACATTCGACCTCAGCATCATCTTCAGTGAGGCGGATATTTTTGATGACCATTCCCTTTTTTAGGGTGATAGAAGTTCCTTTTACCGGTAAACTCTTGATTAGAATGACTGAATCTCCGTCTTTTAGGAGATTTCCGTTGCTATCTTTTACTTCCATGTTGCTGAATGAATTCTTTTTTCGCTTAGAATCTGCAAGATTACAGCTAAAAAAGCTATTTGCGTTACGTAGATGGTAAAATAAATATTAAATATATAAAATTTAGGATCGTTTGTTCTATAAAGCTAAAATTACATAGTGATGGTTTTTGTGGCCTGGTTTTTATTGTAAATTTGCTCAAAAAAGAATACTGTGACCCGTACTAAAAATAAATCTGATAAGACTGTAGATGTTGTATTAATCGGCGCCGGAATCATGAGTGCTACCTTGGGTGTAATGCTTAAGGAACTTGAGCCAGGATTAACGGTTGAAATTTTTGAGCGACTGGATGTCGCTGCGGCGGAAAGTTCTGATGCCTGGAATAATGCAGGAACCGGACATTCGGCTTTTTGCGAGTTGAACTACACACCGCAGAAGCCTGATGGATCAGTAGATACCTCGAAAGCCGTATCAATCGCTGAATCCTTTGAAGTATCTAAACAATTCTGGTCCTACCTGGTTCGATCGAAGCTCGTAGATTCGCCTGAAAATTTTATTCGGAGCATTCCGCACATGAGTTTTGTTTGGGGTGAAGCAAATGTAAAATTCCTTAGAACCCGCTATGAGGCATTGAAGAAGTGCGCGCTTTTTCATGGCATGGAATATTCAGAGGATCCGGAACAGCTACGTGAGTGGATGCCATTGGTGATGAAGGACAGAAATCCTGCAGAGCCTGTAGCTGCTACACGCATGGTGCTTGGAACTGACGTAAATTTTGGATCTTTAACCCGTATGATGTTCAGTAAATTGCAGGAGCAGGATAAAGTTGAGATGCACTTTAGCCATGAGGTAAAGAAACTAAAGCAGAAGGACGGTTTATGGCAGGTTAGGGTTAAGGATGAAATTACTGGTGAGAAGCGAAATGTATTCGCAAAATTCGTGTTTATTGGTGCTGGTGGTGGTTCATTGCCATTGTTAGAAAAATCCGGAATTCCTGAAGGAAACGGTTTCGGCGGCTTTCCAGTAAGTGGACAGTGGCTGAAATGCACTAATCCGGCAGTGATTGAACAACATAATGCCAAAGTGTATGGAAAAGCTTCTGTCGGGGCACCTCCGATGTCGGTACCACACTTGGATACTCGTATGATTGACGGTAAAAAAGCGCTTTTATTTGGACCATATGCAGGGTTCTCTACAAGGTTTTTGAAAAACGGATCATTACTGGATCTTCCATTATCCATTAAGCCAAACAACATCATGCCGATGATTGCGGCTGGGTTAGACAATATACCACTTACAAAATATCTGATTAATCAGGTGCGCCAGTCGCAGGATGATCGCCTGCAAGCTTTGCGCGAATACCTGCCTACAGCGAAAGCTGAGGACTGGGAACTTGAGACTGCTGGACAGCGTGTTCAGGTGATCAAAAAACATGAGAAACACGGCGGTATTCTGGAGTTCGGTACTGAGGTGGTTTCTGCTGCTGATGGCTCGATTGCTGCACTGCTAGGTGCTTCACCAGGTGCTTCAACCGCTGTATCGATCATGGTGACATTAATGTCACGCTGCTTTCCACAGTACATTGAGAAACCTGAATGGCAGAAAAAGCTTAGCCAAATGATTCCATCGTATGGTCAATCCTTGAGTGAGGATCCTGTTTTGATGGAGACGCTGAGAACACAAACATCACATGCATTAAAATTAAGAACTGAAGTACCTGTTGTTTAGAACAATTTGACCGTTTAAACCTTATATTGGTATTTATATCGATATATATGCCGAACTGGTTAAAAACTGTTTTAAAAACGCTTTTAGTTTTAATTACCATATTAATAGTCGCCTTTATATCGCTGGCAATTTATGTCAGTTCCAATAAGGCATCAATTCTTGCTTCGGTTACAAGGGAGCTGAATAAGAACCTGGAAGGTTCCCTTGTAATCGGAAGTATGGAGCCTACACTTTTAAGCGGCCTTCCCGGAATCTCCCTCAGACTTAACAATGTTGAACTAAAAGATAAGCGCTGGAACGAGCATAAACACACCTTATTAGCAGCGAAGGACATCAGGATCACTGTAAATACACTTGCCTTGTTTCGCGGTACTGTCGAGATCAACAAGATTGACATTGCTGAAGCCTCAGCTTATCTCTATACGGACGCCAAGGGGTACACCAACACCAGCGTTTTCAAGAAAAAGGCAAAGAAATCTCCAGATGAAGCCCAATCGTCTGAGTCTTCAACCGAGATCAGGAAGATGATGCTCCAAAATGTAAAATTGGTAGTGAACAATGAAAAAGGTAATAAGCTGTTCCAGTTTGTAGTAAATAAGTTAGAAGGGAAGGTAGATTATCCATCCGAGGGTTGGAAAGCCCAGTTGGATTTGGATGTTATGGTAAATTCATTGGCTTTTAATACCAAACGAGGAAGTTTTATCAAGGATCAACGTCTTACTGGCCCTTTCGATGTAAGTTTTGACGTGGAGCAAGCTGTAGTTCGTGTTGCAGCCAACAAATTGAAAATCGGTGTAAATGATTTTATTATTGGAGCATCATTTAACACAAGCAAAGATCCTACTACCTTCGCAATAAACATCCGTGCGAACCAGATCAGCTGGCGCAATGCCGCGGCACTACTCGCACCAAACATTAAAAAACGGCTCGATCAATTCAATCTGAATAACCCTATTGATGTAAAATGTGATATCGTAGGAAATATGGGACCAGGAGGGGATCCAAACATTAGCGTGGTCGCCGATGTGAAAGATAACTTGCTGCGCACGCCGGGTGGCATTGTTGATAGCTGTAGCTTCCGAGGGATGTATACCAACAACTTTTTTGTAGGTAAAGGTCTCAGCGATGAAAATTCAGCGATTAAACTGTACAACTTCAAGGGCTCATACGAGAAAATCCCATTCTCGATCGATACAGCCTTTATTAATAATTTCAAGGCGCCAGTAGCTACTGGAGTCGTACGTTCAAAGTTTGATATCTCTAAATTGAATGCTATTGTTGGTGAGGAGTTGTTGCAGTTCAACAGTGGGCAGGCAGATTTGAATCTGACGTATAGTGCTGACTTAGTAGATCTAATGCTACGAAAACCATATTTCACAGGCTATGTGAACATCAAAAATGCGGATGTTAACTATAAACCAAGGAATCTTAGATTCAAGAACACTGGCATTTCCTTGAAATTTACTGGACCGGATTTGTTTATCGATGATTTAAGGTTACAAAGCGGAAAAAGCGTTTTATTGATGGAGGGTAGCATTAGAAACTTTCTAAATCTCTATTATACCGCTCCGGAAAAAATTGTTCTGAATTGGGAGGTTAAAAGTCCTCAACTTCATTTAGGTGAATTCTTAGGCTTTTTGAATGCGCGCCCAAATGTGACGCAGGTAAAAAGCAGAGGTAAAGGCACTTTTGGACGGGACTTGAACAATGTATTTAATAGGAGTAAGGTTAATCTAAATCTGTCTGTTGACAAGATCTATTATAAGAAGTTTCTGGCTACTGACGCAACTGCGCAGTTGTATGTGTCTGAACAAGGCATTCAGATTAAGAACACCCGCGTTAAACATGCTAATGGATCAATAGATGTGACAGGCAACTTGTATCAGACTGGTGATGCCACCAGGTTTGCTATTGACGCAGTCATTGCAAATGCAAATGTGAAGAGTCTTTTTTATGGTTTTGATGATTTTGGTCTTCAGGCGATCAAATATAAAAACATCTCTGGGAATCTTTTTTCAAAAGTTAAGCTAAACGGGCGAATATCCAATCGCGGAATTCTAATGCCCAACTCTCTAAGTGGACTAATTGCTTTCAATCTTAAAAATGGTGCGTTGCTGAATTTCCAACCACTAATAAATGTCGGTAAATTCGCGTTTCCTTTGCGGGATTTAAATAATATCACCTTCAGTGATCTTGGTGGTGCCTTAGATGTAAGAGGCGCAAAGATCAACATTAGGCCTATGAAAATTAGTTCCAGCGTGCTGAATCTTGATGTAGCTGGCATTTACGCAATGAACAAGGGAACGAACATTACGATGGATGTACCATTGCGGAACCCGAAGAAAGATTTGGGCAGTAGCCGGAAGGAACAGCTTGAAAATAGGATGAGTGGAATTGTGCTGCACTTGGTTGCTGTAGATGGAGAAGATGGTAAAATTAAGATCAAATTAAACCGTAACCGGGACAAGGATAAATAGTTCAAAAAAATTGATAAATGAAAAACCTTTAATTAGGTTAGATGTTTATCTATGGTCAGTAATCTTAAATTTAAATAAAATATGAAACGTAACGCAACTGCAGTTTGGACCGGAACCATTAAAGAGGGTAGTGGTACAATTACTACTGGGAGTACTACCCTGAACAAAACTCAATATTCTTTCAAGAGTAGGTTTGAAGAGGGAGTTGGTACAAATCCAGAGGAATTAATGGCTGCGGCACATGCGGGATGTTTTACTATGAAATTGAGTGCTGATCTTACGGAGGCAGGTTTTACCCCGACTAACCTGGAAACCAAAGCCACTGTGTCTCTGGATAATGGCGTAATCACAAGTTCACATCTTGTAACCACTGCCAGTATTCCGGAAATAGGTGAGGAACAGTTCCAGGAGATTGCGAAAGGTGCAAAAGAAAACTGTCCGGTGAGTAAAGCTTATAATTTAGAGATTACACTCGAGGCGACCTTGAGTTAACAAAATAGTAAACCAATTATTAAACAAAAAGGACTTAAAATACTGTGATAACTTACAATCGAATTGCAATTTAAAGCCGTAATTTAATTACCTTTGTGTAAATTTTTAAACATTAATGAAGATATTTATTACAGGACTTCCTTTAGAAGTAGGGGAAGAAGAATTAACAGCCGTATTCGGCGATTTTGGTCCAGTTAAGTCACTTAGGATTATCAAAGATCGTGAGACTGGTCAGAGTCGTGGTTTTGGTTTCGTAGAAATGCCGAATGATGATGAGGCGAGAGAAGCGATCAAAAGGATGAATGGCGGAGATTATAATGGTAACCGTATTAAGGTTGCTGAAGCGCAGGAAAAGCCAGGAAACGGTGGTAATGCTGGTGGTGGTTTCAAACGCAACAACAACAGAGAAAGAAGTTTCTAAGTTATCATATAACTTTTCAGATAAATGGTCAATTGTGCTACTGCATGGTTGACTTTTTTATGCAGCATTTTACCATCTTTAATGGCAGTTAGCGTCCGCAACCTTGGTGTTCCTTTACTTTTATTCTCTGCTTTTCAGATTTGCCTTTTTTCAATAGGCGCGGTGGATATGATCAACTATCTAAATCTAGCAGCACTTGTTGGTATGCTGGTATTCCTTTTCATTCATACTAAACTTAAAGGAAGGTTTCATAAGCGCGTGTTTTCGGCTTTGTTCATCTCTGTGATCGGCATTACTTATTTCGCTATTCAGCACAACCGCTACTTGGATCTATTTCCTTCAATGTTGTTCTTTCTACTTCCGAAGCTTTTTTTCATAAGTGCTTTTTACCTCGATTTCCGCTCTGCACCTGAACTTGATAAGCGTGGTGCGAGAATCGCAATTGGGATCTCTTTTTTAATGAGTTTAGGATATTACCTTGCCATTCGGGCGCATCTCGGAATATTAAAGCTGCCGGTGATGATTGGGATATTTACCAGCAGTCTAATGTTTATGATGGCTTGCTTTAGGAATTTAAGGGTAAATTCCAGGAGTTTCTGGACCATTCTTGCTGGTGTGCTCTTGTATATCTTTGCTGAAGGTTTACTTGCCTATCATAGCTTTGCCCAGCCGATACTGGGAATGGATTTGATATATGCAATAAGTTTGGTTATGGGACTTTACTTACTGGTGCTTGGGACGGTTTCCAGAACGCTGCTGCATTCGCAGGTGGATTAATAAGGATAACCTTACTTGATCATCACTCCAGGCTTATTGAGAAGCGGAATATGCATAAGGTTAACGTCTATTATACTTTCTGGTAAAAAGATAAATTTCTTATCGTAGATGGTACCATCGATATAGAAGCTCAGCAGGTATTCGTTTGTCAGTCCAAATACTGCAGGGTCGATGGCTTCGATTACAGCGAATGATTGTGGATCAACGTCCCGGAGAGAATGCCTCAATACCGATGTCTTGACCATCTTTCCATCCTTCTCGCCATATCCCTTTGAACTTACCAGCACATGTTCCAACTTGTCGGTTTTGTAGTTAACGAGGTAAACGCTCCAGCTGGCTTGTTCAGGCGTATCGTTCATGAGTACAACAGCTATACCAACATCTTCGACGATATTTTGGGGCAGATCTTTCTTCATCTTCGCAATATGGAAATCAAATTATTTTTTAGCCGCCGGCTTTTTAGTAGCCACTTTCTTTGGTGAGGCTGCTTTCTTTGTGCTGGCTTTTGTTTCTGTTGTCTTTTTAGTTGCTTTGGTCTTCTTTTCGAAGGCATTAGGTACTTGTTCCTTAATCAACTCTTTAATATCCTCAAGGCTTAGGGTAGCTAGTTCCTCCGGAGTGTATTTGTCGTTTGATGCAGGGTTTTTTCTAAGCTTAAGCATTTCCTTTCCAAAGCGAATGAACGGTCCCCAACGACCATTCTCAATAGCGATCTTTTCCTCGGCCCATTGCTGTATAAAACGATTTGATTCTTTTTCAACTTTCTTATCGATCAGCTCGGTAATATCTTTCTTTGTGAGGTTGTCAAAGTCGTATGCTTTGGGTACATTGATAAATAGATTGTTCCATTTGATGAAGGGTCCAAAGCGTCCGGTTCCCTTGGTTACCGGCATCCCTTGATGTTCTGCTACCGGAGCATCAGCGGAAACTTTCTCCCGAATGATCTCCGTTGCACGTTCAAAGTCAATGGTTAAAGGATCTTCATTCTTGGGTACGGAAATGTAAGCCTCGCCCCATTTCACATATGGTCCAAATCGGCCTACACCTACAGAAACCTCTTTGCCTTCAAAATCCTCTAACTGGAAGGGAAGTCTGAACTGCTCGAGTGCCTCTTCAAGCGTAATGGTACCTACAGTTTGTGATTTAGATATGCTGGCATACCTTGGCTTTTCCTCGTCATCTAATTGCCCAATTTGTACAAGGGGCCCAAATTTACCAACCTTTGCGTAGACGTTTTTTCCAGTTTCAGGATCTACGCCCAACAAGCGTTCGCCATTTGCTCGATCAGCGGTATCGAGCGTTACCTGAACTTCTTCGTGGAAAGGTTTGTAAAAGGCATGAAGCATATTTGTCCACTGCTTCAATCCTTGTGCAATCTCATCAAACTCCTTTTCAACAGAAGCCGTGAAGTTAAAATCTACGATATCTTTAAAATGCTCGACAAGAAAATCATTTACGACTTCCCCTATATCCGTTGGAAATAACTTCGCCTTTTCTGCACCCGTGATTTCGGTCTTTGTCTCTTTATTAAGCGTGTTTTTAGACAATATTATGGTATTGAACGTCCGCTGCCGGCCTTCACGATCTTCTTTTACAACGTATCCACGATTTTGAATGGTTGAAATCGTTGGCGCATAGGTGGAAGGTCTACCGATTCCAAGTTCCTCCAACTTTTTCACCAGACTTGCTTCTGTATATCTGGCTGGCGGTCTGGAGAAACGCTCGATAGCGCTCATTTGCTGGAGTGCCAAGATCTGATCTTTACTAATCGGTGGCAACATGTTGTTGTTTGAGCCTTCGTCGGTATCCTCGTCGTCACTAGATTCCAAATACACTTTAAGGAAACCATCAAACTTCAGGACTTCGCCTTCCGCAATCAGGCGTTCAGTTCTGCTACTTATTGCAATTTGGGCGGTCGTTTTTTCAAATAGCGCTTCGCTCATCTGAGAAGCAATTGCTCGCTTCCAGATCAGCTCATACAGTCGTTGCTCGGAACTATCTCCAGCTACTGTATGCTGATCAAAGTATGTTGGTCTAATAGCCTCGTGTGCTTCTTGTGCACCAGCAGATTTGGTTTTATAAACTCTTGGCTGGTGATATTTTTCACCATAAGCAGATTTGATTTCCTGGGCTGCTGCTTGTACAGCGGTCTCTGATAAGTTTACAGAGTCGGTCCTCATATAGGTAATTTTTCCGCTTTCATACAAACGCTGCGCAATTTGCATGGTCCTGGAAACACTATATCCTAATTTTCTGGAAGCTTCCTGCTGTAGGGTAGAGGTTGTAAATGGCGCAGCCGGGTTTCTTTTGGCTGGTTTAGTTTCAAGAGATATGACCTTAAATTCGGCATTGATGCAGTCCTTTAAAAACTGCTCGGCATCTGCTTCTTGGTTAAACCGTTGGGGTAATTCTGCACGCACAATATCCTTAGGATTTCCATTGTTAAATTGCGCAGATATTTTGAACGCTGCTGTGGCGCTGAATTTATTGATTTCACGTTCCCTGTCCACAATCAGGCGCACCGCTACCGATTGCACACGTCCTGCTGACAAGGAAGGCTTAATTTTTTTCCATAAAACAGGAGAGAGCTCAAAGCCTACCAGTCGGTCGAGCACACGTCTCGCTTGCTGGGCATAAACCAGGTTGTAATCAATTGTTCTTGGTGCACTTATAGCCTTTAATATTGCAGGCTTCGTAATCTCGTGGAAAACAATCCTTTTGGTCTTGTCTTCCTTGAGGTTTAGTGTTTCGAATAGGTGCCATGAAATGGCCTCACCCTCGCGGTCCTCATCGGATGCGAGCCATACCATTTCTGCGTTCTTTGCTAGCTTTTTAAGTTCCGCTACCACCTGCTTTTTGTCAGCAGGTACTTCATAGGTTTGAGTGAAGTTATTTGCAATGTCAATTGCCATATCACCTTTCACTAAATCACGTATGTGGCCGTAACTTGACTTAACCAAGAAATCTTTACCTAAGTATCCTTCTATGGTTTTTGCTTTTGCAGGGGACTCAACTATCAATAAATTTTTCGCCATTCAGAACGTTTTTCTGCAAATAAAGCTATAAATAAAACAGAATTCAAAATTCTACCCTCATTTAATGGTAATTTGTCCTGTATCTTTACATAACGTTCTCAGTCTGAAACAGAGCCTCTACCTATGTTGTTAACTTAAAAAAACAAAAGCAATGAATATATTATTAGTACTCATCGGACTGTTCTTCAGTCCACCAAAAAGCGTTTATGATTTCAAGATGAAAACCATAGACGGCAAGGAAGTTTCTTTGTCTAAATTCAAGGGCAAGAAAATTCTTATCGTAAATACCGCTTCAAAGTGTGGGTTCACTCCACAATATGAAGAGTTGGAAAAGTTGCATCAGCAATACGGTAAAGAGATTGTGTTAATTGGATTCCCTGCCGGAAATTTTGGTGGGCAAGAGCTTGCAACAAATGCAGAGATTAAAGAATTCTGCGAGGCTAACTTTGGTGTTTCCTTTCTTTTAAGTGAGAAGGTTAGTGTTAAGGGAAGTGATATCGATCCATTGTTCGCATATCTGACAAGCGAGGAAAATCCTGATTTCAAAGGGGAGATCAATTGGAACTTCGAAAAGTTTCTTATCGATGAGAATGGCAAACTAGTTCATCGCTTTCGCTCGAAAGTTAAGCCGCTTAGCGAGGAGATTACAGCAAAGCTGTAGCTGTCTTGAACAGAAGCAAAAAACAAAGGCCTGCAACATATGATGTTGCAGGCCTTTTATATATAGATTAATTTATTGGCTAAAGTGTATTACTAGCAAAGGAAGCCGCCACCAAGAAGGTCATTGCCTTCATAGAATACGGCAGACTGTCCTGGCGCAATTGCAGATACAGAATGGTCGAATACCACGCGCATTTTGTCTTTTTCCTGTACAATAGTACTTAACATACCAGCATCTTTATACCGGATTTTAGTTATTACATTTTCCATCGGCTCATTAATACTTTCATACTTTAAAAGGTTTACGTTTCGAACCATTGCTTCACGACGCTCCAATTCATCAGCTCGGCCTAAGACCACTGTATTGCTCTCCGGTAAGATTTGGGTTACGAACATTGGTTCTCCAAATGCAATACCAAGGCCTTTACGTTGACCAATCGTATAAAATGGATAACCTTTATGCTGCCCTACGACCATACCGTTGCTTAAGATGAAATTTCCACCAGCTACGCGATCTTCCAGGTCTTCAACTTTATGTCTCAGGAAGGAGCGGTAGTCGTTGTCAGGTACGAAACAGATCTCGTAACTCTCACTCTTTTTAGCCAACTCTTCCTGCCCCATATCGAGTGCCATTTGCCTGATTTCCGATTTCGCGAATGAGCCTAGCGGAAACTGCGTTCTGGAAAGATTTTCCTGAGACACGCCCCAAAGTACATAGGATTGATCTTTGTTTTCATCTTTACCTTTCGATATCACATAGCGACCGTTATCATGTTGTCTAACATTGGCATAGTGACCAGTCGCTATGAATTCACAGTCTAGTTTATTGGCTCTTTTTAAGAGCGCCTCCCATTTGATGTGCGTGTTGCAAAGTACACAGGGGTTTGGCGTACGTCCTGCAAGATACTCGTCAACAAAATTGTCGATTACATAATCACCAAATTCATCCCTGATATCTAATATATAATGTGGAAATCCATAATTAACAGCCAGCGTTCGTGCATCATTGATACTATCCAGGCTGCAACAACCCGTTTCCTTACTGCTACTGCCAGAAGTTGCATAATCCCATGTCTTCATGGTTAAGCCAATGACCTCGTACCCTTGTTCATGTAGCATCACTGCCGCTACTGAACTATCCACTCCACCACTCATGGCGACCAAAATTCTGCCCTTTTTACTCATAGTAATTTAATGTGATACAAAAGTAAATCTTTTTGAAGGATTGTGTTGATGGAGGAAGTCAGCAACTTGTAATAATAGTAAATGCGGAAACAAACGCCCGTCGACGATTTCTGCACATAAATACGTGTAAGGTAAATGAGTACAGTCAAACTACATCTGATTTAAATCATTAACAAATGATGAAAATTCATGTTAAATATATTTGTTTAATAAGAAACATAGTTTATCTTGTATTAAATTACTAACTATTTATAAATCATTTTAACGCTCATGGTTTCGAAACCAAAATCATCGTGGAACACAGGAGATCCACTACTAAAGTTGTATATTCAAGACACAAAGAAGTATCGGTTATTGTCTGCCGACGAAGAACGCGAGATAGGCTTGCGAATTCTTGCCAAAGATCCTCGCGCGTGCAACGAGTTGGTAACTTCGAACTTGCTTTTTGTTGTTTATCTGGCAAAGAAATTTGCGTATGATCAGGAACAGCTCATGGACTATATCGCAGAAGGCAATCGCGGACTGATCGCTGCTGCTAAACGCTTCGATATACGCTACGGCTGTAAGTTTAATACCTTAGGTACTTGGGAAATCAAACAAAAGATGCAAGGAATGAGGAACTTGCGTATGGTTGTTAGTATTCCAAGAAATAAGACCGCGACGAGAAGACTTCTTGAATCGAAGATCGACCAATTTGAGCAACAACATTGCCGCCTTCCATCAATAGCTGAAATCAGCGAGCTTGTCTCTATGCCAGAAAAGATGATCGCCAAAGGTCTAGAGTATCATGGAAGAACAGTTTCAATAGATTCAGGTGAGACTGAGATAGACTACCGCAATGAGTTTGCCGATGAAAGTGATAATGCTGAACAAAAACTCGTCAAGGCCTCCAACTTACTTAACGTTCGAAACATTGTGGCAACACTGCCAAAAAGGGAAGCCTTAATTATTAGTTACGCTTACGGATTGGACGGACAGGAACAAATGACCGCTGCAGAAATTGCAGCTATCATGGGCTATAGCAAGGAGCGCATACGGCAGCTAAAATATAAAGCGGAAAAGAAGATCAGCGCAAGACTAAGAAATTTTGTAGATGCTCAAGGCCGTAACTTTTTATAGAGCAATATACCGGGTTAAATGACGATTACGTCATTTAACCCGGTATAGGTTAGGCATCGTCTGATTTTCCAATGCTTTAGCTGGGCTAGCATACAGTGGCTGTCTAGCTTTGCTGCCAAGTTTATTTTCGCCAGTTGCGCCATTATACAAAAGTAATCCGCCAAGGGCAAGTTCCTGTACTGCAATAATGGGGCTTTTAGTCAAGTTTTTTAAGCCTCTTCTGAAGATGAATGCGCCAGCGAGAATAGAAATCATGCGCTTTCCGGTACTTAGCCTAACTTCGTCTGTACCGTTTAAAATCGTTTTGCCCGCAGCCAGGGCAACAGTGTGTTGTAATTTGTTAAACATAGGTCTTAGGTGTTAGATCATCCTTTCAACACCCAGTCTATGCTATTGTTTTACTTAATTTCATTCGTCCCATTAGCAGGATGATCATTGCAATGATTGTTGAACCCGCCATTACCGCTACCATCGGAAATGCAGATTTGGTTTCAAACATACCCAACAGCGAAGATGCCAATGCACCAATGCCCATCTGTATGGCACCCATCAACGCCGATGCACTACCAGCATTTTTCTTGAAAGGAGATAAGGATAGAGCCGATGTATTTGGATTGATGAATCCTAAGCAGCAAAGAAATAAAAAGAGCAATGCTATAGTCTCATATAAGTTCAGCAGGTTGAAGTACGCACCGGCGCAGAAACAAAGCGTCAATACCAGCTGAATACTGAGTGCAGCAAAAACGATTTGTTCGCTTTTATATCGCTTCACAAGCGCACTGTTGATCTGACTTGAGCTGATCAAACCAATAGATAAAATCGCGAAAATCCAGCCATATAATTCAGTGCTGACTTCGAATACTTCCATAAATACAACCGGTGAGCCTGCGACATAGGCGAATAATCCTGAGAAGGCCATTGCACCGGTAAGCGCATAAGTGTAGAAATAAGGTTCTGCGATCACCGAGAGGAAAGTTTTAATGATTGGCGCTGGCATCAATGAAATATTTGGATCTGCTTGATACTTCTCTGGTAACCAAAATATGCTTGCAAGTAGGTTCAATACGCCGAGCGCAATCAGCGCAATAAAGATGGCGTGCCAGCCGAAAAGTATGGTGACATAACTCCCAGCGGTAGGGGCTAACATTGGTGACACACCAACCACCAGCATCAACAAGGCGAAAACTTTAGCGCTATCTTTTACAGGAAAAAGATCTCTGACCATGGCTACAGACGCAACAGCTGCTGCGCAGCTTCCAAGTGCCTGCACCGCCCGAAGAATGATAAGCTGGTTCAAAGAGGTTACGAAAACACAGCCCAAAGATGCCAGTATGTACAACACCAAGCCAATACATAAAGGCTTTTTGCGACCAAACCTATCAAGTAGCGGACCATAGAGCAGCTGGCCTAGAGAGATGCCGATGAAAAAACTTGAAAGTGATATGGCAACTTGTTCCGTACTGGTGTTGAGATCTTTGGCAATTACGGGAAAGGCCGGCAAGTACATATCTATGGAAAACGGACCCAGTGCAGTAAGGGAGCCTAGGATTAGGATGAGGGATAAATATCTTTTGTTGTTCATGAATTTCTAATTGTTTCTATATTCTTTCTAAAACATGCTGAATGGCCCGGTCAACAATCACCTGTGGATTTTTGCTGAAAGCATGTTTAACACGGCTTGCAAGTATTGCATTGATCGAAAGGGCACGATGTCCAAGTGTCTTTGCAAGGGCATAAATCCCTGCGGTCTCCATTTCCAGATTGGTAATTCGGAAACCATCTTTGTTAAAGCTACCTAGTTGAGCGATGAGGTCGGGAAATTTCGCTGCAGCCCGCACCTGTCTCCCTTGTGGCGCATAGAAGCCTGGTGCTGTGACGGTAATACCTTGAGCGAGCTCAGGCGCGATTTGTTGCATCAACGAAGCGCTCGCCGAGCAGAGGTAAGGCTGAACCGCGTCAAACCCGGTTAAATGCTGTTTGATTGCATTTAACAGCAGCTCAGCGTCAGCATCTGGAACATCCAAATAAAAGTTCATCAATGTGTCAAGACCCAATCCATGTGAGGAGGCCAGGATGGTGCCGATCGGAAGATCTTCCTGGATGGCGCCTGAAGTGCCTATTCTGATGAGATCAAGGGAAGTAAGTTCTAACTTCACCTGTCTGGTTCCAAAGTCGATATTCTTCAGTGCGTCAAGTTCATTGAACACGATATCGATGTTATCCGTTCCGATGCCTGTTGAAACAACACTTAGCCGCTTTTTTCCAATATAGCCGGTATGCGTAATAAATTCCCGCTTTCCTTTTCTTAATTCTACACGATCAAAGTATCGTGATACCTCCGGCACACGCTCTGGGTCGCCAACCGTTATTACAATATCAGCGAGGTCTTCAGGAAGTAGGTTCAGGTGGTAAATGCTTCCGTCAGGATTTATAATTAGGTCAGATTCTGATATTAGGGACATATTAAATTTTTCCGGGCAAAGGTACACTTAATCCACGCTAATATTCTTGATCAGACCCGGTCAATTTGTATATGCTCGACCTGACTAAGCTTTGCAAGAAGTATGTCGGCTGTTGCTTTTCTCACCTCCAGCAAGAAGCTGCATTCTAAATCAAAGGATTGTGATTTTACAACAAGGGCAGTTTCTTTGATAATACGCATCACTTGGTTAAGTTGCAGGTATTCGCATTTAACACTGAAAACTGCATTTTCTGTTTTCTCGACAATGTTGCTATTTGCAATCACATCAATAGTAGCAGATTTATAGGCATTAATCAAACCTGGAACACCTAACAAGGTGCCCCCGAAATATCGAACAACTACAACAAAGACGTTGGTTAACTCAGCAGAGAGTAAACTGTTTAGTATAGGTCTCCCAGCTGTTCCAGCAGGTTCGCCATCATCATTTATCCTGTAATTCCCGGTATCCATACCCAAGCGGTAAGCCCAACAGAGATGCCGTGCTTTTGGATGTTCAGCCTTAAGCCGTTGAAGGATTGGTTTAATCTCCGCTTCACCTGCAAACGGGTAGATATAGGCGATGAACTTACTGCCCTTATCCCTGAAGATTCCCTCTGCGGGTTGCTCCACCGTTCTATAAAGGTCGTTAACTTCCATAATATTGTGCGACCGTGATCATTATAATTGCAAGTACTGCAAGCGCAACCCCAAAGAAGTTTAATCTATTTAACTTTTCGTGAAATATATAATATCCTATTAACGTGCCAAGTACAACAACACCGATGTTCATCGAAGCAAATACTACCGAAGGCTGTTTAGCAAATGTCTTATGTGCCTTCAGGTAAAAGAAAATATTTGAGAAATTTAAGATCCCAATCAGGAGCCCATATGGCAAATTCGGCAGTTTAAAACGCTGGTGACTTTGGAATGCTTGGAAGCCTGCTGAGAGCATTGCAATGGGAAATGCAATACAAAAGACCACCAGCAAGATGCTAGTGTATGGCATGCTGGTATCGGTTGCAAGTTGCTTAAAAAGGATATCAACCGTACCAAAACCCAGAAACACCAGCAGTGGAAAGATGATGGACGAATTTCCCTGGCCTTTATCTTTGTTATATAACATTAAAAATACGGATACGAATGCGAGCACAAGTCCAGTGATTTTTATGGCACTAAACCTTTCCTGGAAGATGAGGTATGCCGCCAGTAATGGCAACACCAGCGAAAGTCGCTGGGCAATGTCCGTTTTTGCAATTCCGATTTCCTTTACCGAGCGAGATAAGATCCAAAATATGGTGGGTAGCAGCATACCTAACAGGTAATAGATGGGAGAGGTAGGCAACCTGAGTGTATAAACATCAGGCTTAAAGAATCCCAGACATAGCAAGATGGCTACCAGGTAGTTCCAGGCAATGGCTTGTTGCACATTGATGTTATAGCGGCTGGCAAGCTTAAATAGTACCCCCACGGTAACACTGCAAAGCATACTTACAAAGATGTATATCATACTAGCCGCGATTCCGATGTATAAACAAGGTGTCGGTGTTTAGGGGAATGATTTCTTCAAGGAAGCCATTGATTTGTGGTGCCGTAATGCCTTCCTGCCAGTTTGTACTCGATTTAATTACCCTGGCTTCGTCCCATAAACCAGCTGCTATAAATTGATTCAAGATGTTTGCACCACCTTCGATGATGACCGATTGAATGTCCATTAAGTAAAGTTGAAATGCTATCTTTTGTGGCAAATAGTAAGTCATATCCTCCATCTGCACGAAGTGATTAGTTCCTTCAACATCCGTTTTTACCTCATTGAGAAAAATTGTTTTCACCTGATCATTATAGACGTGACTGCTTTCAGGAATGTCAAGGTGCTTATCAACCACAATGCGTATTGGATTTGAACCAGGCCATTCTCGCGTATTCAGCTCTGGATTGTCCGTCATTACTGTTTTTTTACCTACCAGAATCGCATCCTCTTCGGCGCGCCACTTGTGAACCAGCTTTTTAGAAAGTGGGTTGCTTATCCATTGTTTCTTATTGATAAGCGGTGTAAAGTATCCATTCGCGGTTTGTGCCCATTTTAAGATAATATATGGTCGTTGCTGCTCTACTCTGGTAAAGAACCGTTTGTTCAAAGCTCGGCCTTCCTGTTCAAGAATGCCCGACAAGATACGAATGCCGGCAGCTTTCAACTTTTCTATTCCTTTTCCGTTTACGGCTGGAAATGGGTCTGCATTGCAGATGATCACTTCTTTCACCTGATGCCGAATGAGTAGGTCCGCACAAGGAGGTGTTTTGCCAAAGTGTGCACAAGGCTCCAGACTCACATATACGGTGGCTGACCTTAGCATCTCTGGCGCTGCTGTGCCATATCGCTCAAACACATCATTCACGGCATTTACCTCTGCATGAGCAGTACCGATTTTCTTGTGGAAGCCTTCGCCAATGATTTTATCCTCTGAAACAATAACGCAGCCGACCATTGGATTTGGGCTTACATTGCTGATCCCAAGTTCCGCTAGCTCGAGGCAGCGTCGCATATAATCTTCATGAACCATTAGGGCAAAAGTAGTTATATTGTTCGATTTAGTTACTTTTACTCCGTATGAAATACAAGGCGCTAAAGGAACAGTTCAGTCAATCTCTGGAGGAAATATATCATGAGCAGGAGTCATCAGGACTCTTTTACATGGCACTTCAGAAAGTGGCAGGCTCAACCAGAATGCAATTTCTTGAACAGCAACAGCAGGAGGTAGCACCTCAGATCATGGACACAATGCTGAGCCTACTTGAAGACCTCTGTGCAGGGAAACCGATTCAATACATTTTTGAAGAAGCCTGGTTTTATAAACTACGGTTTAAAGTAAATGCAAATGTTCTGATACCGCGTGATGAAACAGAGGAGTTGGTCGACCTGATCATCCGAACGGAGCGGGGGAAGGGATTGCAAAAAGGGCGCCTATTAGATATTGGCACTGGAAGTGGATGTATCGCTATAGCACTTAAGAAAAATTTGCCTTTATTTGATGTTTCAGCGCTGGATGTGTCGGATGGCGCGTTGGCTGTCGCAATTGAAAATGCTAAAAGCAATGATGTTTCTGTTACATTCATCCTGGGGGACATCCTGACTTACAGCTCTCCGCACCAATACGATATCATCGTTTCCAATCCGCCCTACGTGAAAAACGATGAGCGGTCAGACATGCACCAGAATGTTCTAGACTACGAGCCCCATACTGCATTATTTGTGTCTGACGATGATCCGCTGGTCTTTTATCGTGCTATTGCCGACTTTGCGTTGCATAATCTGGTCAAAGGTGGGCGACTTTACTTTGAGATCAATGAATACCTTGGTCGCGAAATGGTTGCCTTGATGGAAGCAAAGGACTTCAGTGACATCCAGTTAATCCATGATTTGCAGCAAAAGTCCAGAATGCTGAGCTGTGTACGTTAATTCCGCGGATGATAGGAGCGGATAACCGAATGCAAATATTCCCGGTCCAAGTGGGTGTAGATCTCGGTTGTGGTGATACTTACATGCCCTAGCATGGCCTGTACCGCTCGCAGATCTGCTCCCCCTTCAATGAGATGTGTCGCAAAGGAGTGCCTGAAAGTGTGCGGGCTGATCGACTTAGACAAAGATGCGGTTTCAGCCAGCGATTTGATCATCGTAAACACAGATATACGTGACAGCGTACTTCCAAACTTATTTAGAAATACATAGTCCTCCATTCCAGGTTTAATCTTTTGTTTGTTCCGAACTTCATTCAGGTAAATTGTCAGGTGTTTAAGGGCGACGCTCCCAATGGGTATGAGCCGTTGTTTACTGCCTTTGCCTTCAACCAGAATATAGGCTGCATCAGCATGGATGTCCGAAATTCTAAGTGCAATTAGTTCAGAAACCCGGAGGCCACAACCATACAACACCTCTATGATGGCTTTGCTTCGAACACCTTCAGGCTTTGAAAGATCTATGGCGAGCAGGAGTTGATCTATCTCCATTGTACTTAATACATCTGGCAGCTTTCGGCTGATTTTTGGTAACTCCAGCAGTGTGGTAGGATCATCCTCAACCAGCTCCTCCAGGGTTAAAAACCCAAAATAGGACTTTAATCCAGAAATCACCCGCGCCTGAGAGTTCGGTAACATGCCAAGTTCATTTAACCAGGTGATAAAATCAATTAGATCCTGGTGAGTGGCCCGAGTAGCAAGTTTTCCAGAAGGTTCAAGAAATTGGAAGAATTTAGTTACATCATTGATGTATGCCTTGATGGAATTTTGGGATAAACCACGTTCCAGGCGCAGATACGTACTATATTCTCTTAGATAGGCCGCTTTAATCACTTAAATATTTTCTACTGTTGGTTTTAACTTTTAAGTTTGATCGATGAAGATACAAATTATAAATGGCCCGAACTTAAATCTACTTGGTCTTAGAGAGCCGGGTATCTATGGCAATCAGGGATTCGAGAGCTATCTGGAAGATCTCCGCCTTAATTTTCAGAACATTACAATTGATTACTATCAAAGTAATGTAGAGGGGGAATTGATCAACAAAGTTCATGAAGTAGGTTTTACTTATGATGGCATTATTCTTAATGCTGGCGGATACACGCACACATCAGTTGCACTCGCAGACGCTATTGCGGCAATAAAGACGCCTGTAATTGAGGTTCACATCTCAAATATTTATGCCCGGGAATCTTACCGACATGTCTCTTTAACGGGCAAAAATTGTAAAGGTGTGCTCACAGGATTTGGCATGGATGGCTACCGTCTTGCCATTAATTCCTTTTTACAGGGGCGCTCTGAAGGTTAAGCTTTCCGAACACTTTTATATTTCTGATGAAAAATGCCCAGACTATACTAAAATGGTAAACACCGGTAAGCGCTTGAAAATGGATCTGTAATGCTGTTCTCTTTTTGTTGGTTTTACGGTAATTCTGAAAGAAATTGAGGTGTGCTTTGTTTATTGCCCAGGCAAATCTGAATTCACCTTTTAGCAGGAAGTGTAACCAGGCCACAAAGTCGATCCAGATTCTTGCAAAGAGCATCATATACATCTCGTTTGAAGGTAAGTTCTTCTGAAGTAAATACAGATTATTTCTAAAATTGAGGTATGTTTTAAATGGGTTGGTTGAATTAAGGGTTCCACCACCCACATGAAATACTTCCGCCATTGGGCAATACACTACTTTGTAGCCCATGTTCTTTAGTCGCCAACATACATCAATTTCTTCCATGTGTGCAAAAAAATCTGGGTCCAGCCCTCCAACCTGCTTCCAGCAGGCGCTCTTTACGAATAAGGCAGCGCCGCTTGCCCAAAATATTTCAATTGCATCATTATATTGTCCTTGATCGTGTTCAATGACATCAAATATTCTCCCCCGGCAAAATGGAAAGCCAAACTTGTCCAGAAAGCCACCCGCTGCACCTGCGTATTCAAACTTTAAAGGTTCATGATAACTTTTGATTTTCGGCTGTGCAGCTGCAATCAGCGGGTCGTGTTCCATAACTTCAATCACCGGCCTGATCCAGTTTTTTGGAACCTGCACATCCGAGTTCAATAGCACAAAATAATCTGCATCAACCTGATCAAGTACTTGATTGTAGCCGCCGGCAAATCCATAGTTCACCGGGTTTTTTATCACACGTATTTTCGGATAATTTTCTTGAACGAACTGTACAGAGCCATCAGTGGAGGCATTGTCACCAACAATAATTTGAAGATTTAGATAGTCAGTATCTAATACCTGTGGTAAAAACGACTTCAGAAATGAAAGGCCATTCCAATTTAAAATGACAACAGCAACACTAGGCTCCATTTAAAACAAGAATTTTTTTTCGGTAAAAGAATACGCTTTTTTTATCATTAATTTGTGGCTTGAGACTGCAAACATAATTTATCAGATGCAAAGTATCGCAACATTTCCCCTTTTTTATCTTCCCCCTGTAAGCTTCTTTTCCGCATTAAAGGCCGAGAATTTTGAGTTTGAAATTGAAAGATGGGAGCATTTTCCAAAACAGACATTCCGAAATAGAGCAACAGTAGCATCACCAAACGGGCAGCTGAATTTATTTATTCCGGTTATAAAAGGCTCTAAATATCATACTAAAATCAAGGATGTACAGATTAGTTATGATTTTAAGTGGCAGCGATTACATTGGATGAGTTTGCAGACCTGTTACCGGAACTCCGCATATTTTGAGTACTACGAAGATGAAATCGCCTCCTTTTATCATAAACAAACCAAATATTTGTTCGATTATAATTTAGAACTTTTGCAGTGGCTGTTTAAACAACTCAAACAACCAGCAGATTTCAAATTCACAGCAGAATATATTAAAGATCTACCCAATGCAGTGGATTATAGGAATGCAGGAAGGTTTAAAACTGAAAATAATCAAAACCTGAAGCCTTACTTTCAGGTATTTGATGATCGAAATGGCTTTTTGCCTAACATGAGCTTCGTTGATCTTTTGTTTAGTCAGGGCCCTCAGGCTAAATTATATTTATAATGAGCAAACGCCACAAAAAATTGGAGATTAACAAACGATGCCAGCCGGATACCGGATCAAGTCCTGGTGCGATTTATTTGGATGAGCAGTCGCTCGAGCCTAGGATTACGCTTCATAACATAAGCTCTGGTAGTTATAGCAGTGAAAGTGTTGCTAGCCTGGATGAAGTACTGGAAGTGGTTAATAGCACCAAAAAAACCATTTGGGTTGAAATAAAGGGGTTTAAGTCTATCCCGATGTTTGAGCTGTTGCAGCAGGAATTCGGAATCAACAAACTCACCTTGGAAGATATTACCAGGACACACGAGCGCCCAAAGTTCGAGGAGTTTGAACACTACGCGTTTGCAACAAGCCGTATGTTGATTTTCAATGCGGAGCGTGAACTGGAGAATACGCAGGTGTCATTTATCCTGATCGGCAATGCTTTGTTTACTTTTCAGGAGAATTATGAGGATTGTATTCAACCTGTTCGGGAGCGGCTTAAAGCAGGTAAGGGGAATATCAGGATTGGTGGAGGCAGTTACATCATGTATGCCATCATGGATGTGATTATAGACACTTACATCGAGATTCTTGGCGGTTGGGGCGATGAACTGGATGAACTTGAAGATCGACTGATGGATAAACCCGAACGTTCTATCATGTACGATACACAGATGATTAAACGTCATTTGATCAGCATCAGACGGGTTGCCTGGCCGGAAAAGGATAAGATAAATGACATCATCCGCTCTGATAGCCCCTTTATCCAGGACCAAACGAAATTGTATTTCAAAGATGCTTATGATCACTGTATCCAGGCAATAGACCTGATTGACTCTTTAAAAGAAATATCAATCAGTAATATAGATATGTATCTAAGTATGATTAGCATCAGGATGAATGAGATCATGAAGGTGCTAACCATTATCTCTTCTATATTCATCCCCCTGACATTCATTGCAGGTATTTACGGGATGAACTTTGCTAAGCAAGATCCAGTTACCGGGAAGATGATGCCAATGAACATGCCAGAGCTTTATGCGCCTCATGGTTATCTGTACACCATATTGCTGATGTTATTAATTGCAGTGCTGCAGTTGATCTATTTTCAAAAAAAGGGCTGGTTTAAATAGCCATGAAGAGCTTTCTGGCTTATTTTACTACCTTAGCGAGCCATGCAGTCATTCGAGCTCGATAAAACAGATTTTTCCAAGATTAAAGCTGCGCTAAACAGCGACGATAAGCTGCTACATGCCGTACTTGCTGAATATCACGCATCTGAAATTGCGATTCTCTTCGAGCGAATCGGGAATGAAGATCGCCAGCGTATCATAAACTTGCTACCTGTCGAGATTGCATCTGAGGTTATATCGGAAATGCATGAGGAGACACACCCAGAAGAGCTCCTCCTGCAATTACACCCGGATAAGCGTACGGAGATCGTTGAGGAGCTCGATTATGACGATGCGGCTGACATCATAGCGCAGCTCGAAGACAATGAGCAGCAGGAAGTATTGGACGAACTGAGTGAGAACGATGCTTCAAATATCCGCAATTTATTAAGCTATCAGGAAGACACTGCCGGAGGTTTAATGAATACGGAGTTTATCCGCATTAATATAAATCTCACTAAGAAAGACGCTATCGATGAGATAATACGACAAAGCGAAGATATAGAGGAATTCTACACAATATATGTTGTAGACAACCATAACATATTCCAGGGTATTGTTTCATTGAAAGATCTCATCAAAGCTAGGGGCAACCTAAATATTTCGGAACTTGTGAAAGCAGATGTTGTCTGGGTGAGGCCAAATACGGATCAGGAGGAAGTTGCACGGTTAATCTCTCAGTATAACCTGACAAGTATTCCGGTACTATCAAATGACATGAAACTTTTAGGACGAGTGACATTTGATGACGTTATCGACGTGCTTGAGGATGAAAATACAGAGGATATTCTGAAGATTTCGGGTGTTAGTGAAGACGAAGAGCTAAGCGGTAATTGGTTGGATGCGGTAAAATCCAGGTTACCCTGGCTGGTCATCAATTTGGCAACTGCATTCCTTGCATCGGCAGTGGTACGTTTTTATGAGCCTACCTTAGCTAAGATTGCGGTTCTAACCGCCTATATGACCATTATTGCAGGTATGGGTGGAAATGCAGCCACACAAGCGCTTGCGGTTACCGTTAGAAGAATTTCATTATACGACCTCACGGATCATCAGGCATATAGAACCGTGCTTAAGGAGTTTACAGTTGGCTTGATTAACGGAGCAGTAACTGGATTGATCGTTTTTGGCTTTTCGCTGTACTTCGATAGTAACCCCCTGATGGGGCTTGTTATATTTTTGGCAATGACCGGTAACCTTGTTGTCGCCGGGATTGCAGGTGCGGCAATTCCCTTATTTTTGAAGCGTGTAGGTATAGATCCAGCAATCGCTTCGTCGATCATCATTACAACATTCACAGATATCTTCGGGTTTTTTCTGCTGCTCGGGCTCGCGAGCCGGTTGCTGCTGTAGTGCATGTCTGGCTTCGCCTATTGCACTGTGAAACAACATAGGCGTATTCACACATTTTCAGATTTGAAAATCAATGTTTTACATTTTTCATGAAAATATGAGAAAAATATTCTAAACCAAACCTAGAATGAATTGTTGTGTAGCAAATTCAATGTCATGAAAACGCTAGTTAATCAACCGGAAGTATCGAGCAAGAAGAAAGCGGAACTCAGCCATGAGGATACGTTTAGCTTCAAGTCAAAACCATCAACCAACTCAACAACCACTTATATTAAGAGTAGTTCCCCAATTTTAGTAAAGCGAAAGGGAAATCCTAAATTGTATATCCTGTAAGTAAGGGAGGGAATGGAGTTTTAGATCTAAACTCATGTAAAGGGTTAGAAAGATTTAGTTCAAAATCTTTTTAACCCTTGTTAAAAAATTATCCAGATCAAAGGGCTTGTTTATAAAATCATCGGCACAGGCTTCCTCTAGAACAGACTGCGAACCAGCATGGGCTGACATTATAATAACCGGAATATTAACAGTGTTTTCGTTAAGTTTTAGGTTTCTACATAAATCTATACCATTTCCATCGGGCAGCATCACATCAAGTATAATTAGATCAACCTGCTCAACACGTTCCCGGTTGATGAAAGTTGTAGCGTTTTCGAAAGATTCAACAACGTAATTCGCGTCCTCTAATATATATTCGACGATAAATCTGATGTCGCCATCGTCTTCAACAATTTGTATATGTTTATTCATCTAAATCGATTTATGACTAACCTTTATTTTAAACCAAATTTAGTGGATAATAGTTTTAAACCGCATTAAATAATATTTAAATCAATTTTTTTAGGTTTTTAGGCTAGAATATTATTTCCCAAATATTATATATTTGAAACCTAATTAAATAAATAAAATATGGAGAGGTTTACAAAAGTTAAAGAATTATTAGCTTCAGTAGAAGCGGATGCAGAAAAGTTCTACAATGCAGGAAACAATGCTGCCGGTACCAGGCTTCGTAAAGCGATGCAAGATCTAAAAGTTTTGGCTCAGGATATTCGCAGCGAGGTTACAGAAAAGAAAAATTCTGCTAAGTAGCAGTGATGATACTTAATGCTCCACAGCCTGTTTTTACAGGCTGTTTTTGTATAAGAAGGTTTTTAGAATTTGGTTTATGTCCTTGTATATTTGTGCGACCGGCCACGGCTAGGCCGGGTTTTTTCGCGAAAAAATACTGATTAAATTCTTAGACAATGACACCATGATTGAACCATTAATCAAAGAGCATTTCCCAAATGCCAGAACCGGGACGGAGATTACAGAAACTTACCTGAATTTCATTTCTGGTGAGTATGGTTCCGAGATAGACAAGATATTATTTGCAACATCACTTTGCTGTGATGACATTAATGTATCCACTGATTTCCGCCGCGTACTTACCAGGCCATTTACTTTAGGTGGTCTAGGTGGTTTACCTTACGCTGGCATTACTGGCTTAGTAGCTTTTGCACACCATGTGCCTGATGGAGGAGACGCTTTCATTTTTTACGGGCCACACATCGGTATCACGGATGATGGTGTTTTAGGTGAAATGCGCCGACCAGGCCAACAACATTTAACCAATAGCTGCGGAGCGCTTGTACTTGCTTTGGAGCGACTGAACAGCGGCAGGCCTGTACTTCCAGAACAATATGAGCTTGATGCACAACAGCTGATGTTAGAACGTTCTTTAACGCCACTTAAGGAGGCGGGATCGAAAGAGATTCAAATTAAAGAAGCAGTAAACTTCACTTACTACAACGTACGTGCCCGATTGCTGAGGCTCATCAAAGCGGCCCGGTCAGAATTTAAATGCAATCGAATATTCTTACTAGGGGGTATCATTATCAATACAAGTCCTGAGTTTCATGACTATGTTGATATCAGGGATTTTGAAGTGCTCGACCCAAGGAAAATTGAAGATCCGGAACTTATTTCTATTCTCGCTTCAAAAGCCTTCAAGGCATTGTAATTTAAAACTGAACAGCCTGGAATACTATAGCTGCAAGCTTGATTAGAGGCCGTTCTTAAATGAATTTAAAAGTTAATGATCCACGGGCTAATGGCCCGCGTTTTTATGGCATTCAGAGGCCTCCCAAAGCTGTACTTGTAAATCCATTAACTTGCTTTTAAAGCCTCTATGCTTTTCAGGCATAATTGAACTGGAATATGTAAATGGGATCGGAAAGGTCGTCGAGCATGTATAAACACTGTTTGACTTAAAATAAAAAAGCCTTCAAAATGATATATTTTGAAGGCTTTTTTATTTTCTGGTGATCCCGCTGGGATTCGAACCCAGGACCACTACATTAAAAGTGTAATGCTCTACCAGCTGAGCTACGGAATCATCTCTTTTTTGTTTCTGAAGAGGCTGCAAAGGTAGAATTATTTATTTAACATGCTAAATAAATTTTAAAATAATTTATTCTGCCAGCTTCACTGCAGGTGCCCATTCGATGGATTTACAGTTTGGGCACTTGGTACGGATAGTGGATATCAAGGTTTTAGCCAGCGTCCCGCAGTGACAGCATACAAAGTCATCTGTTTTATTTAACTTCCTTTTTGCAAAATCCTGATCGATATCTGGAAGCACACTCAGGCCGACGCGTGGTTCTTTCTCTTTTACCAGGCTAAACATTCCATTTGCTTCAATATACAAACGGTTAACCATACCCAGGTGCATGATACCTAAGCTCCTTAACTGCGAGAAAATTCTTTCTTTAGTAATTCGGGTCCGGTGCAGAATGGGAAGGTTTAAAACGCCATCATGAACGAGCATATCAAGATCGTCTTGAGTGAGCGATTCAAATCGTTCGCTTCTGGACGATCGTTTTGATACCACATTTGTAAAAATGATAATTACTATTGTGATGACTACCGGCGGGAGAATGCCTCGATCAGGATTCATCAAGGGAATACCTACCGCTGCTGCCAAGGATACTACTGCGGCCATTTCGTTCCGGCTAATCTGTGCTGACATACGTTTGCCCATCAGCCGCATGGAAACAATTAGAAGTGCATAGACTAAAAAAGCTCTAAATATCAGTTCAATAAAAAAGAAGCCGGGTATCTCACCGATAAGTATTCTATTGAAATCGCTCAAACTTAATTCTTCTGGTTTCATATTATTGAATTATAGCTTCTTCCCAATTTTTGGACCCACAATTACCGCAGCTTCCATGACGTTCCTTTTCATTTTCAGCAGTACGCCCACACATGCGGCAGACATAAAAATGTTCGTCCGATTTATTTTGATTCTCAAGTGCCTCGCCGTCTCTGGAGGGATAAATAGACAAACCTGGCTTTGGAGCGTCGAATTTGAAAACACTAAATATTCCACAGCCCTCAATATATACCCGTTCTACTTCACCGAGATTATAAATGTTCTGTGCCCTCAACACACCATAAAGTTGCTGTCTGGAAATGTTTGCTGCTTCAAGTTCTGCAACTTCGAGCACCCCGTCTTTTACTAAAACAGCCTCTTTTCCTTGAATTAGGTTTTCCATTTTACTGCTTTTGACACCGAGTAGGTTGAAGCCCCGTTGAAATGCCCAGGCACACAGCAGGACAAAAATCCCTTGAATGATCCCCTTATCTGGAACTTGCATCGGTACACATATAATTGCCCCAAGGGTTACCATAACAGCAAGTTCAGAAATCGTAAGCTGACCTCCCATGCGTTTACCCATTAAACGGAGTACAACGAGCAACACGAGGTACATGATAACAGTTCTGATCAAAACTTCTAATAGAAAGCTAGTGGGCGCTGAGCCAATTAAGATCCGGTGCCAGTCGTCCCATTGTATATCTTCTTTTTTCATTCCAAAGACATTTTACTCCTCCTAAGCAAAATTTATTCCATGCGTCAGAAAATTTACTTTCGCAACAGCTTCAGGTAGTTTTACTAAAAGGCTGGTTATTAATAGCTAACCAAATAGGTATATGCCATTCAAACAATTTTCTCTTCATCGGGGTTTTATAGACAAAACTTAAAAGCCGCGATAGTTAAACCAAGCCTTTGTTTGCCGGTTGAGACGAGCTGAGTTAAATTCAACATTTACATCTTAACTAAAATTTTTATGAAACAGTCCCTAGAAATGCCGACTAAAAATTTGATTTGCTTCTCTCACCTAAGGTGGGACTTCGTATTTCAAAGACCACAACATCTTCTTACCAGGTTTTCGGCTCATGCCCATGTCTATTATATGGAAGAACCTATTTTTGACGTCAATGATGATGCCTATTTACACCTGTCTGCCAGGGAGAATGGATTGACGGTAGTTGTTCCTCATCTTAAAGCAGGCCTGAGTGCATCTGAAGTACATAATACGTTGACTGCCTTACTCGATAAATTTTTCCAGAGTTCAGATCTTCAGGATTGGACCTTCTGGTACTATACACCAATGGCGCTATCTTTCTCAGATAAATATAAGCCTAAGTTTATCGTGTACGATTGCATGGATGAACTATCCGCGTTCAAATTTGCACCTGAGGAGTTGATAACCCTGGAACGCAGATTACTTGCCAAAGCAGATCTTGTATTTACAGGAGGACATTCTTTGTATGAATCAAAGAAACAACAGCATTCAAATATTCATCCATTCCCAAGCAGTATTGATAAGGCTCATTTTGCACAAGCTCGATCTATTGAGAATGAACCTGCCGATCAGCAGCACATAGTTGGAAAAAAACTCGGTTTCTATGGGGTGATTGACGAGCGTTTTGATATAGAATTAATTGGCAACATGGCAACTTTAAGACCAGATTGGCAGTTTGTTCTGATCGGTCCTGTGGTGAAAATTGATGAAGCAACCCTTCCAAGAAATAAAAATATCCACTACTTGGGTCAGAAATCTTACAATGAGCTTCCTGGGTACCTTTCTGGTTGGGATATGGCTTTAATACCCTTCCAGTTAAATGAGTCTACGAGATTTATCAGTCCGACGAAAACACCAGAATATCTTGCTGCCGGAAAACCAGTGATCTCTACACCGATCCGTGATGTTGTGAAACCATATGGTATCAAAAAGCTTGTACATATTGCATCTTCATGTGATGAATTTATTGAAGCTATCGATTCCGAATTTAGCAAATCTGATACCTCCGAGTGGTTAACTGAAGTTGATGAGTTCTTGAATGACATCAGTTGGGATCAAACTTTCGAAACCATGGTTAAACATATGAATACGACCTTGATCAGCAACAAGAAGATCTCTATCGCTAGTTAAGGTACGGAAGAACAGACAATCTGTATATCCAACTACGTACAATTAATCATCTTATATCAGAAAGTATGGAAATTTGGGGAGGGATTGAATGTACCATTAATCGGGTAGGAGACCAATATTTCGATCAGTTAACCTACCAGGGACATTACACCCGAAAGGAAGATCTGAAAATGCTATCAGATCTTGGCATAAAAAAGATACGATATCCCATTCTGTGGGAGCGGCATCTTCCCGAGAAGAACGGTGTTATCGACTGGTCTTTTACAGCAGGTCAGGTGGAATACCTGAACGCGAACAACATTGATGTTATTGCCGGTTTGGTGCATCACGGTAGTGGACCGGCTTACGTCAACATTCTTGATGAAAGCTTTTCAGTTGGCTTGGCAGCGTATGCAGAGCAGGTTGCTGTCCAGTTTCCCTGGATCAAATACTACACACCGGTAAATGAACCCTTAACTACAGCCCGTTTTTGCGGGCTTTATGGTTTGTGGTACCCACATAAGAATGACGATGCGAGTTTTCTTCGTATCCTGTATAATGAGTGCAAAGCCACAGCACTAGCAATGGAAGCCATCAGGCGCATCAACCCAGAAGCCATGTTGGTGCATACTGAGGATATCGGTAAGACACATTCGACGAAACTTTTAAAATATCAGGCTGAGTTCGAAAATAAAAGAAGATGGATTGGCCTGGATCTGCTGTGTGGGATGGTAGATGAAAGTCATGCCTTATATGGATATCTTGTAAAACATGGCATCAGCGAGGATGAACTCAGGTACTTTTCTGAAAATCCCTGCCCGCCCGACATTTTGGGCTTCAATCACTACATTACCTCTGAACGTTTTTTGGATGAGAACTTAAATATCTATCCACTGCATACCCATGGGCGAAATGGTAAGCATGCCTATGCAGATGTTGAGGCAGTTCGGAGTTCGGATGCGGTACTTGACGGACCTGAAAAGCTGCTGAGAGACGCCTGGCTTCGATATAAAAAGCCATTAGCAATCACCGAGGCCCACCTTCACTGTGGACGGGAAGATCAACTCAGGTGGCTGAACTATATTATTCAGGCAGCTGAGGGGTTGCAAGCTGATGGTGTTGATATTAGAGGTGTAACCATCTGGTCTCTATTTGGTGCCTACGGATGGGACCGCCTACTTACAACTGCTGAGCGCAATTATGAATCCGGTGCTTTCGACGTTCGTACTGGTGATGCTCGCCCCACGCAGATTGCGAAGATGGTTGCCGGCCTGGCAAAAGGTGTAGCATACAGTCATCCTGTGCTCGAACAGCAAGGCTGGTGGTTGCGTAACGATCGGATTGTTTATCCACGATCGGGCGTAGCTAATATCATTATAAATCCTGGTCCACATCCGCTGCTCATTATTGGATCTGATTCCACTTTGGGCAGGGCCTTAGCAGAGACCTGCAATCACAGAAATATAAATTTCGCCGGACTTTCCGGTCAACAGATAAAATTCTCTTCAATTAACGAGATTGAAGCAGCAATAAACAAGTATAAACCCTGGGCTGTTGTAAATGCCGCTGATTTCTATCAGGTAGAAGATGCAGAGTTGGACCGAGAGAATTGCTTTTTAACCAACACGGTAATACCTGCAAATCTTGCAATATGTTGTAAGAAGCTTGGCGTTCAATTGCTTACCTTTTCTTCGGATCAGGTTTTTGATGGTCAGAAGAATAGTGAGTACACCGAGTCTGATCGAGTAAATCCACTTAATCTGCTTGGATTAAGTAAAGCGAGGGCAGAAGAACAGGTGCTTACAGCTTACCCTGAAGCACTTGTGGTTAGAAGCAGTGAAATTTTCTCAAACCTGGCGGACGATAGTGCAATGAGTCGCATGGTCGCTGCATTAAGCAGAAGGGAAAGTGTCGACGTTGCAGATGATGTGTTTATTTCACCAACATTAGTTAGTGACTTGATAAACAGTAGTTTGGACTTGCTTATTGATGGGGAAGCTCAGATTTGGCATGTTGCCAATCAGGGTACCATTAGTTGGGCAGACCTGGCGAGAGAAGTTGCTACTAGAGCTGGCTATAGTTCTGCACTTTTGGTTCGCAAACCTTATGCGGAGTTGAACTTTAATGCAGCACGGCCGAGTTATAGTGGCTTGACTAGTGATAGGGGTGTTTTTTTGCCGACCCTCGAAAATGCTCTTGACCGATATTTCAACGTAATTACCTAATCAACAATAATTATGTAAAAAATCTAAACCTAAATCTTAAAAATCATGTTCATACCTATAATCGTCGGAATAATTTTCCTGGTGGGAATATTCATTGCCTATAATGCTTATAAGAGCAAAAAGTAACAATCGAAAACTATAATAATCTAATTATGAGTTCATCCAATCAAACACATGATCACAATGCCATAAAAAAATGGGTTGAAGAAAGAAAAGGTGTTCCGGCGCGTGTTAAAGGAACAGGTAAAAATGGAGATGAAGGTGTCTTAAGAATACATTTTCCAGAACACAGCGACAGCACCAATTTGGAGGAGATTGAGTGGGAGGATTTCTTTAAAGACTTCGAAAGTGATAAGCTTGACTTTCTCTATCAAGATAAGAAAGCAGATGGTGAAACGAGTACTTTCCACAAGTTTGTTGCACGTGAAAAATAAAAAAAGAGCCTCCCATTCGGAGGCTCTTTTTTTACAAGCAATACCTAGTTCCCGTTACTCTTCCTTTTTGTCTGCTGGCTTTTGTTGTTTATACATACTCGCAGCAGCCATGCTGTCGGGCTGCATATTCGCCATACCCACCTGAACTTTATTCATAAATCCTGAAATAATTTTGGCGTCACCGGACATTAGTGCATTGAAGCCATCTTTTGCTACCTTGTCAGGATCAGCATGTGGCATATCTTGTACCATCCTGGATTCGTTCATTTCTGCTTTATTAAAGAAATCAGTTTCAGTAGGTCCTGGTAAAAGTGCAGTTACCGTAATTCCTTTATCCTTTAGTTCATACTGGATGCTGGCTGACCAATTATTGATGAATGCTTTTGTTCCATGATACACGGATTGCAGTGGTCCGGGCGCTTCCCCAGCAATCGAACCGACATTTAGGATCTTTCCTGTGCCTCTTGAGAGCATGTCCTGCAGAAAACAAGAGGTTAGGGCAACATATCCGCCGATATTAAGCTGTATCATGTCCAATTGACGATTGATGTCGATATCCTTGAATTCTCCATATGCACCCTGTGCAGCATTATTGACCAAAACTTCTACAACCAGACCCATGTTTTTAACCTCGTCATATACTTCGAAAGGGCTTTCTCTTTTAAATAAATCCTTTGAAATGGTATGTACCGCCACCTGATGGCTTTCTTTTAACTCCTGAGCGGCCTGCTGAAGTTCGGACTCATCCCTTGCAACGAGAATCAAATTATACTGATCGGCGGCTAGTAGCCTCGCCAGCTCTTTTCCAATGCCGCTGGTACCACCTGTTACCAACGCGTATTTCTCTTTGTTTTCCATAATATTCAATTTCTTGGTAGATTGATTTAAAGATAACAAATGAGCATTATCCCGGTTTGAAGAAGTAAAAATTGCATTCAGCTGGACAAAAATGTAGTTTTACCGCTTCATTGTATCGAGACGTTGTATTCTAAAGATCAAGCTTCAAGCATTAAACAGGCATTCTGGACTGCATTTGGCCAGTACATGGCCCTTCAACCAACTGCTGATGGTACGAAGGTGAACTGGCTGAACTATAAGACAGGCATTAAACACCTTTACTTCAGAATGAATGCAGACCAACATACCGCTAAAATCGCGATTGAAATTGCGCATCCTGACCTTGGAATACAAGAACTGGTGTTTGAACAGTTTAAAGCATACAAAAATATTCTTGTGGGTCATATAGGAGAGGAGTGGAATTGGTCGCTTCATTCAAAAGATGCTTATGGAAAAACCATCAGCAGCATCAGTCATGAGATTGATCAGGTAAACATTTTTAAGCAGGAGGACTGGCCGAAACTCATTACATTTTTCAAACCCAGAATTATGGCGCTTGATGAATTTTGGTTTGATGCAAAATATGGATTTGAGCTTTTCTCGTAGGATAAAGGCCTAAAAACTAAAAACGCCAACATTGAGTGCTGGCGTTTACAGTCTAAGCAGATGCGATCAGGATTACTTGATCTCGATCTGACGAACGATTTGTTTAGCTTCGTCTTTTTTCGCCACCTGGATATTAAGCATACCATTGTTATAATGTGCTTCTATTTGGGCGTCATCTGCAGTATCAGGAAGCGCAAATGAACGAACGAATGAAGTATAGCTAAACTCACGTTTATTATACTGTTTGTTTTGCTCGCTGTGCGCTTTTTTTTGTTCAACTGATACAGTTAACAAGTTCCTGTCGAGCTTGATATTAAAATCTTCTTTTTGGAGACCTGGAGCGGCCATCTCAATCAGGTAATGATCTTGAGTCTCGCAGATGTTTACAGCAGGAACTCTGGAGATCATTCGGTCTGAAAGGAATGAATCATTGAATACCGATTCAAAGAGGTCGTTAAAACCAGTGTTTAGGCTTTTGCTGTTGTTTCCGTTGTTAAATTTAATAAGTGACATAATAAATCCTCCTTTTTTTGAAAAATGTTAAATCAATTTATTAAAAGAACATTTAGAATTTTACAAGTGATATACAAGCCCTGTGCCATCCCAAAATCCAGTCTCGCTACGTGTTAAAAGTTCATTTTTCCTGAAAAAATTTCTTTTTAGACTGAAATCCTGACATATGGGAAAGGGGATTCGAAGTCGTCATACCGGAGGAGGATCAATTTCCGGCACGTTTCTTTTCAGATATATTCGATTAAATAAAACCGGTTTGGGAATGCACTTGTTTTGATGTAAAATCTAAAGCGTGAAGCGATATCAGAATCTAACTGTGGCATCCCTGAATGCCGCAGAGGCAGCTTACCATCTTTTCAATGATGGTTTTACGTTTATCATGAATCGTCGCCGATTGATGAATACCGATGTATTTACCATCGATGTTCCCGGCTTGAAGGTGATTTGCATTGGAGGTGAAGAAGCAGCCGGTGTATTCTATGATCCCGAAAAATTTGTTAGAAAGGGAGCCATTCCGGTACCTGTACAGAAAACCTTAACCGGGCTAGATGCAATTCACACGACCGATGCATCGCAGCACAGTCACCGGAAAGCGCTGTTCATGTCTTTTATGACCGAAGACAACGTTGCCAGACTGCAGCAACTTATTAGGCATGAACTGGAGGTTGCTTCGATCTCATGGTCTAAGCGTGACCGAATTGTACTATTTGAAGAGTCAGGCATTATACTTTGCGAGGCCATCTGTGCATGGGCCGGTGTTCCGCTTGCAGTAAATGATTCGCCTTTGCGGGCAAAACAGTTTATCGCTATGGTAGATGCATTTGGAACTATGGGAGCCCGGCACTTCAAAGGTGTAAAGGCGAGAAAACAGGTTGAAGCCTGGATTACGGAGCTTATTGAAAACCTGAGGACCGGACAGTTAAACGTAGATCCAAATAGTCCCCTATACCATTGTGCGCATTTTAAGGAAGTTGATGGTTCCGAGTTAAGTGCAAAGCTTGCCGCTGTGGAACTCATCAATATACTTCGGCCTACGGTCGCAATTGCCTGGTATATCACCTTTGCTGCTACAGCTTTATTCAGCAATGACAACTATAAAGAGCAGTTTATCTCCGGAGCTGAGGCTTACCAGGAAAACTTCATCAATGAAGTGAGGCGGTTTTTTCCTTTCGCACCATTTATGGGAGCAAAGGTTCGGGAATCCTTTGTATGGAAGGGCGTAGAATTCTCAAAAGGTAATCTTGTCCTTTTGGATATGTATGGCACCAATCACGATGACCGTTTGTGGGATAATCCCTTTGCCTTTATTCCTGAACGTTTCGGCGGGCGGCAAATAAAACCATACGACTTTCTTGCACAAGGAGGCGGTTACCCTGAAACCGGTCACCGGTGTCCAGGAGAGCTGATTACAGTGGAGACGCTCAAAACCGTCCTGCACTTTCTTGCAACGCAAATTGAATTTGCGATTCCGAAACAAGATATGTCTTATCCCTTTTCGAGAATGCCGACTCGTCCACGTGACGGATTTATTATGGAAAACATTAAACCAGTAGAGAAACAGCAATGAGTGAAGTTAAGATATTCAGCGAAACAATATTAGCCGAAAAGAAGTACCCCCTAAAAGAAATCAGCTTTGAGAAACCGGGACATGGCGGAAAGTTGGTGAAGCAGCTCCACGAAATTTACTACAGACCAGATGCTGTGGCTGTGTTGCTGGTTGATCATCAGGAGCAAACCATCATGCTCACCAATCAATTTAGAATAGCATCTTATATCAATCAAAATCCCTCCGGAAATTTGATTGAAGCATGTGCAGGTTTAATCGACGAAGGCGAGTCACCTGAACAGGCTGCTTTGCGGGAAGCCCTGGAAGAAACAGGCTATGCTATTTACAATCTTAAAAAGGTGGGCGCTGTTTATCCATCAGCAGGAGGCGTAACGGAATTCCTTCATTTGTTCATTGCCGAGTACGACAGTAAGGGTGAACATGAAAAAGGAGGGGGACTAGAGGAAGAAGGTGAATACATTGAAGTGGTCGAATTGACCTTCGAGCAGGCTAAATCCAGCTTGATTGAAGGCAGGTTCAATGATGCAAAGACCTTGCTGTTGGTACAAAGCTTCTTTTTAAATCAGCAGGTATAGTGTGCCCGTAGAAATAGTATTTACTCAAGCAAAGAAACAATCACCTCGTTACCCTGCCCACGGGCGTAATCCACAGCCATCTTACCAAACCGATCACGAATTGTTTTGTCACCTTTATTGTCCTGAAGTAATTGCACAAGATCTGGGTGGCCAAAAGTTGCGGCGAAGAACAACGCACTTGCACCATTGCTGTTCGTCTGATTTGGCAAGGCACCGCTTGTTAACAGTAATGCTGCAAGTGGTAGATATCCTTTGAAACATGCACCCATTAAGGCCGAGTTCCCGGCTTGATCCTGGAGATTCAAGTTGGCTTTTGCCGCTATAAGAAGCTTTGCGGCCTCCAAGCTATTGTTGTATACGGCCAAAATCAGGAGCGTATGGCCGCTTTGGTTTACCGAGTCGATGTTCTTGCCAGCTTTAATGTATAATTTCACCGCATCACTGTTGTTTGTACGTACAGCATTAAAGATATCGTTTGTTTGTGCTTTTAGACTTGCAGTAAACAGGAGTATGAGGATAGATAAGTAAATTCTCTTCATGGGTATATAGTTTAGGGCGCCATCAGGCGCCCTTAGTTTTATTTTTGTGTATTTGCCAGGACTTTTTCAAGTTCTGCTCTCGAAAGGTTAAGTTCTTTTGCTAATCGCATTCCATAATCGCGATCGGCCTGGTAGAAATAGAAGATCATCTTTGCTACCGTCGTCTGGTTATTTACTTGTTTCAATGCGCCTGATAGGTTAGCTATCAAGTGATCCTGATCTTTCTCAGAAAAGGAACGGTATAGTTCACCAGCTTGTTTAAAATCGTTCGGCTTAGAAATCTTTGCTTGTGCAGTTTCAACGTTTTTAAACTTGGAAACAGAATATTTAAATTTGTTATCTTCTTTTATCTCAGGTCTATTTTCCGAAGGTTGATAATTGATGTCTCCAAAAGTTTGTTTCTTAGTAGACATCAAACCATTTTGATTATAGTTGTTCGACTCCACTTTTGGTGCATTTACCGGTAGCTGCTGAAAGTTTCCTCCGATGCGGTAACGTTGTGTATCAAAGTACGAGAACAATCGGCCTTGTAGTAGCTTGTCTTCCGAAGGCTCAATGCCGGGAATAAGCGTGCCTGGAGAGAATGCACTCTGTTCCACTTCCTGGAAATAATTGTCTACATTTTTGTTTAAGGTCATCGTGCCAACAAGGTTCAGCTTCGCGACAGATTCTGGCCAAACCTTAGTCACATCAAGTGGATTGAAATCCAGTGCATCAAATTGTTCTGGCTTGAGTAGCTGAACGTATAGGTCCCACTTCGGGAAGTTTCCTGCTTTGATGTTGTTGAACAAATCCATAGTTGCATGTTCAGTCATTGTTGCTTGGATCTTATCAGCTTCTGCTTGTTCCAGGTTGCGCTCACCCTGTTTAGATTTCCAGGTGTACTTAACATAGGTTACTTCGCCATTTTCGTTCACCCACTTAAATGCATGTACACCAGAGCCATTCATTTCCCTAAAGTTGGCTGGAATGCCATAGTCTGAGAAAAGCCAGGTAAGCATGTGTGTTGCTTCAGGCACATTTGCAAAGAAGTCAAATACCCGGCGTGGGTGGGACGCTTCATTGGTTAATGGCGATGGTTTAAAAGCATGAACCATATCTGGGAACTTTATTGCGTCCCGGATAAAGAATACCGGCAAGTTATTACCTACAAGGTCGTAATTACCTTCTTCGGTATAGAATTTCACAGCAAATCCACGCGGGTCGCGGTACGTTTCCGGGGATCCGGCCTGATGAACAACCGTGGAGAATCGAACGAATAAAGGTGTTTTCTTACTTTTGGCTGAAAACATTTTGGCTTTTGTGACCTCCGAAAAATCTGCTGCAGCAACAAACTCACCGTATGCGCCGGCACCACGTGCATGGACTACGCGTTCAGGAATTCGTTCACGAT